>OMGX01000027.1_pt1 | contig 73057 bp, 63 predicted proteins | sample 1674381 | NCBI WGS metagenome assembly OMGX01 (sample SAMN05578582, study PRJEB25193) | human gut metagenome | biome: Human Microbiome; feature: human-associated habitat; material: feces | host: Homo sapiens | place: USA:Birmingham | reverse complement strand
CGATCTCAATATTTCCAGTGCTGACCTTTATTCTCGAACGCTTGCAGGAAAACTTCACCGTAGAGACAGCGATGAACGGGGTAGAAGCACTGGAAATATTGAGAAGCAGCCATATCGACTTGATCATCAGTGATATCATGATGCCTGAAATGGATGGATTGACACTTTGCAAAAAAATAAAGCAGAACGTAACCATCAACCATATACCAATTATACTCTTGACGGCCAAATCAAGAGAAGAAGATAACCTGGAAGGTTTAAACATGGGAGCAGATGCATATATAGTGAAACCATTCAGTATCGAAATATTGAGAAAAACAGCTATCAACCTCATCAAGAGCAGAGAAGTATTGCGCAATAGTTTCAGCGGTAGTCAGATGCAAGAACAGAAGTTGAAGAAACTAAAAGTCCAATCACCTGACGACAGGCTGCTTAATAAAGTGATGAAAGTTATTAATGACAATCTCGGTAATCCTGACTTGAATGTTGAAATGATAGCAACTGAAGTAGGTATCAGTCGCGTACATTTGCACCGTAAGCTAAAAGAGCTAACTAACCAGTCAACCCGCGACTTAATACGCAATGTTCGTCTGAAACAAGCGGCATCATTATTAGCAAACCAATATCATAACATTACTGAAGTCGCTAGCCTTACAGGTTTTACTAATATTGCATATTTTTATACCGCTTTTTTCTTGCACAATTCCAGCAGGAAGGGATTAATAGAACTTTCTCTTGTTCTTCCGAGCTGCCTCAGACTTCTGCTTCCGCTTCAGGCTGGGGCTCACGTAATGCTCTCTCTTCTTGACTTCAGCAATGACGCCCTCTTTGGCGCAGCTACGCTTAAATCTTCTCAGAGCACTCTCCAGAGATTCGTTCTCTTTTACGCGAATTTCAGACATTGATTTCCCTCCCTCCAACACATCCGGCTCAATCCAGGATGCTTTCAGGGCCATTTCCATGGCTTTTAGCATTATACTCAAAAAATCTCAAAATGTCAAGGAAAATTTACAGTTTTTGCTTCTGCCATTTGAGGAACTCACAGGTTTGCAAGGGTCCGGTACAAAACCGTCGCCGTCTGGGCCCGGGTGGCCTGGCCCTTCGGGGCCAAGGTGGTGGCGGTCATTCCGTTGACCACCCGGTTGGCCACCGCCCACTCCATGGGCGCCTTGGCAAAATTGCTGACCTTGTCCCGGTCCTCAAAGGCCGCCAGATCATCCCGGAGTCCGTTATCCCCATCCTGGCTCTGGACGTAGCGGAACAGCATGGTGACCATCTGCTCCCGGGTGATATTCTGGTTCGGCTGGAAGGTGCCGTCCGGGTAACCGTTTGCAATCTGATTCTTCTCCGCCCAGATCACCGCCTGGTAGAAATAGCGTCCCTCCCGGACGTCCGAGAAGCTGGTTTCACCCGTCATCTCCGGGCTACCGGCGTAACGGTACAGCATGGTCACCAGCATGCCCCGGGTCAGGTTTTGATTGGGGCCAAATTGATGCTCTGTGATTCCCTTGATGACGCCACGGGCGTAGCAATCGTCCACGGCGTCGGAATAATAGGTCTGGCTGCTGGTGTCCGTGAAAATCCGGGAAATGGTGGTCTCTACCGTCTCGCCGCAGTATAGGCACTTGCCCCTGCCCCAGCCGTCCTTGGTCGCCGTGGGCGCCTGCAGGACCTCCAGCCGGTCGGGGTCTACTTTATGATCCGTCACAAGGACCACGCCCGTTTCAAAGGTTCGGGCATAGACCGTGAGAGTGTCTGTCTGGTTGCCGCAGGCGGCTGTGAGGATCGTGTCCGCCGAAGCGCCGGGAGACTGGAACCCCCAGGTTCCCGGGGCAAAGCCCTGGGAAAAGTCCCCCTGGAAGCTATCGTTCAGGCTGGTCACGGTGTAGCTCCGGTCCGCCGTGGTGTGGTAGGGCCGGTACCGCACGCCAACGGAGAACTGGGCGCCCAAGCCTGTGGCGATTCGCTCCGGGCTGCCCTCGGTCTCCAATTCATGGACGTAAAGGTCAATTCCCTCCAAGGGAATCTCCCGGTCGCTGAGATACAGGTCGGCATAGGTCCCGGATACCACTTCTTCATTCTGATTCATCAGAATGAACAGCACGGTGTAATCCCCGGGCTTCAAGCCTGTGGTCTCCCACTCGAAGTCCGTCACAGCCGATGTACCCTTGCAAGCGAACATGCCGCTGCTCACCGGCTCACCCTCCCAGTCAATGGATTCATATGTCCCCTGGTAGATGAGCACCACCTGGTAGCCGCCGGTGAGGCCCACATCGTTGACCGCTACCCGCAGAAACATGGACTGACCCACTACCACGCTCTGGCCATAGGTCCAATCGTAGGGAATGAAATAGTTACCAGACGCCTGCGCCATGGGCACGGCCCCCGCCGGAACAGCCTCCTCCAGGATCTGAACCCGCTCAATCCCTTGCTCCGGCCCGCCGGAAGCACAGACCACACCAGCCAGGGACAGCGCCAGCGTCAACGCCAGCATGGCAGAAATGATTTTTTTCAACATTTGTATGGCTCCTTTCCTGATCTTCACCCGAAAAAACAGGGGCAGCATCCGCCTCCCCTGCTTTTTCGGGTTTCGAAAACCATTCTTATCATAGCACACATTTCCGCCGTTGACAAGCTTATTTCACGTAACTGGCAGAATATAGCAACACATCTGACAGCATCTTCTCACTCATCTCAATATAAACCTTGACTTATATCTCGTTCCGATACAGAAATGTCACAACATGTCCGCGCGAGCAGTTGGTTTCAGGGGCAAAATGGGTGGTATCCATCCCAGTGGTAATGCCTCTCTGGGCGGCCCATAAAACAGCAGTATAGTAGAAATGGTTAGAAGACACGTCTACAAATGGGTTAAACCCAGACGCAGCAGGTTTCCCTACAGAGCGCCACAAAAAGGTAACAAACTGACCTCTTGTTACGTCACGCTCAGGCGCAAAATGGGTGGCGTCCATTCCCGCCGTAATCCCGTTTTCAAAAGCCCAGAGAACCGCCTTGTAATAGAACCGATTGGAGGACACATCTACAAAGGGGGTTTCTGTACCAGTGGGCTCCGGGCAGCCCTGAGACCGCCAGAGGAAAGTCACAACCTGTCCCCGTGTGCAGTTGGCATCCGGCATGAAATGTGTAGCATCTACCCCAGATGTGATTCCTTTCTCCACAGCCCAAAGCACCGGTTCATAATAGAACCGCCCCTCTTCCACATCCACAAATGGATTCTTCTGAGGCTCCGGGTCTGTGGGCTGAGGGCCGAGGGCAGGAATCGTCTCTCGTCTGGTCTGGTTACACCGTTCACAAGTGTAGAGCCGGTAGCCACCTTCTGTTTCTGTAGGCTCCCGAGTCTCCGTAAGTTTCCAGTCATGTCCCAGAGCTTCCACATAAGCATCGATGTAGCTATTTCCACAGCGCGTACAGGTATGCGTTGTATATCCCTGATCTGTGCAGCTGGGAGCCGTTACGATGCTTTTGTAGTCATGACCCAGCGCCTCGATTGCCCGGGTCTCTTCTTTCCCGCAATCGGTGCAGGTTCTGGTTTCTTCCCCCTGTTCTGTGCAAGTCGGGGACTTGGTCTGCAACCAGTTTCCAAATGCATGACCGTTCGCACATGGTTCCTGCCACTGTGCATATAGCGTAACATCCGCATTCCGGATGTAAGTTCCTCCCGGTGCGTATGAGGTCCCTGTACCATCTGCTTTGGTGTTCCATGATATAAATACATACCCGTTTCTTGTAGGGACATCAGAGCGCAGCGTTAAGTCCGTTCCCTGCTTTTTCACCTGGGCGCTGGGTTCACCTGTCCCCCCGTTTGCATCATATGTCACCGTAAAGCTTGCCAAATTCGTGTAAAACGACCACTTTTGTGCGTCAGTATGATTCTGTGCCCACAGTTGAATATTTGTCCCATCCTCACTGCAATTGCTCGTTAAGTCCAGTACACGGTTGGAGTAAGCAGGTCGGATCACGTACCCGCTTGGAGTGGAAAAAAACCACCATTTCTGGTTGGCTCCGCCGTTTTTTTCCCATACTTGAACATTCGTTCCGTCAGAACCTCCTGATGCATCTGCGTCCAAAACCTTCCCATTCGCAGCAGAAATAATGGTATAGCTCCCGTCGTCGTTTCGGGAAAGGCGCCAATATTGATTTTGGCTGCCGGTCTCTGTCTGTAATTCCACATTTCCGTCAGAATTTGGAGCGATCGGTTTCCAACAAGCTGTGTTAATCAGCACACCGTAAAGGTCGTCTCCCAGGTCGTTGTATATCACAAACTCACAGTTTGACCATATAAAACGGTCCGAATCATCTGTGGCCTCCACCTGAAATATGTACGTTCCGGACGGAAGCGATCCAAACTTAATGTCGTTATCAATCTGGTGAATATCGTACGAGCCAGCATTTGGCTTAACCACTTTGGACTGTACCTCATTCCCATCCAAGTCGTAGATGTAGACGCCAACATAATGGATGGGATAATTTGAAGACACCGTCCCATAAATGCTATAAGGATCTCCGCACGCAACTGCAGTGGGCCAGTTGATTCCCTGGAATGCAAGTGTAGAAGGGTCAGTAGAACCACCTTCAAAGTGGTACGCAATGGCGTAGGCAATTTTTGTTCCACAATATGGACAATTTCTACTATAGTGGTACTTCTGCTGCCCGTTGTTTGCATTGTTGTGAGAATATGCTTTCATATATCCGTTGCCATCCATCCCATTGCAGAGCACCGTGTGAACATACGGCCTGCCATCTGTGCAACCCGGGCAGTAATAAAACACCGGATCTCCAGCAGCAAGCTTCCCTGCATAATTTGCCGCAGTTATGGACATATCAGAGTTCAACGCAAGCTGATATTCCGTTCCCATACCAGAATTTCGTAGTTGCCCCAGTAGCATACTAGCACTCACGCTGAAGGCGCTGCACCCACCAGCATTGATACAGCGAGATACAAACTCTGCACAAAGTCCAACTCCATCGTTCCAGTGCTCCTGTGCATATGCAAGGGCGCTTGCGGCATGATAAGCCGATGCCGCATTGGTTGGAAGCGCAATCACTGGCAACATCCCCAGCAATACAGCACAGCAAAGCAGCACACTTAGGATGTGCTTCGGCAGCCAGCAAGGTTGCATTCCAAAATTGCCATTCTTTTTTCTCATGGTCTCCCATCCTTCCACACAACTTTTTTGTACAAAGCCCGGTGGGCTTTTGTCACGCAATATTATAGTCTATTTAACGACCATAGTCAAGATAAAATCCACACTTTAAGATAGTGCAAAACCACCTTGGAGGTCTTGCAAATGATTGTCTACTGTCCCTTTTGGAAAACCCTGCATGCATCGGAAGAAACCACCTATACGCTAATTAAGCACCACCGGATTTCCAGCTCCACCATTGACAAACTACGGAAAAATAAGCCTCTGAATACCACCACCGTCAATGATCTATGCCGCATTTTGCAATGCCGGGTGGAGGATGTGATGAAATACGTTCCAAGTAATGATGATCAACCTCTATAATAGATAAACGGATCTAAAAATTGCCGTAGAGGAGTAAAAAGTATTGCTCCTCTACGGCATAACTATATTCCGCTGTCCGCTACAGCTTATTTGACAATCAGATTCACCAGCTTATTCTTCACCACAATGGTCTTCACAATCCGTCCGCTCTGCTTTTCCAGGAAGCGGGCCACCTTCTCATCGGCCTGGGCGGCGGCGATGACTGCATCGTCCGGGGAATCGGCCTCCACGTGAATGGCGCCGCGGAGCTTGCCGTTGACCTGGACTGCCATGTCAATTTCCGCATCCCGGCACATGGCCTCGTCATAGGAGGGCCAGGGGGAGACGGAGCAAATCCCCTCGAAGCTGTGGTTCTCCCAAATCTCGTCGCAGATGTGAGGGGCGAAGGGGCTGAGGAGCTGAAGGAAGGTCCGGAGCTCCGCCCGGTTGCAGCCCTTGTCTCCAAACTGGTTCAGGAGGGTCATCAGGGCTGCGATGGCCGTATTGGGCTTCAGGTTGTCAATGTCGGAGGTGACTTTTTTGATGGTCTTGTGCACGGCCGAAGCGTTGGCCGGAGAATAGGCCTGGGCATCGTCCTGCACGTTCTCTCCCAGAGTCCAGACCCGGTCCAGGAACCGCTTACAGCCCTTCACCGCGTTGGCCGACCAGGAGGCCGCCTTCTCAAAGTCTCCGATGAACATGATATAGGTCCGCATGGTGTCCGCGCCATAGGCTTTGATGACGTCCGTGGGATTGATCACGTTGCCCAGGGACTTGGACATCTTCACGCCCCCCTCTCCCAGGATCATGCCCTGGCTGGTGCGCTTGGCATAAGGCTCCTTGGTGGGAACCACGCCGATGTCATAGAGGAACTTATACCAGAACCGGGAATACAGCAGGTGCAGCGTGGTGTGCTCCATGCCGCCGTTATACCAGTCCACCGGGGCCCAATAGTCCAGGGCCTCCTTGGAGGCCAGGGCCTCGTCATTGTGGGGGTCCATATACCGCAGGAAGTACCAGGAGGAACCGGCCCACTGGGGCATGGTGTCGGTCTCCCGCTTGGCAGGGCCGCCGCAATGGGGGCAGGTGGTGTTCACCCAGTCGGTCATGGCGGACAGGGGGCTCTCTCCGTCGTCTGTGGGCTCGTAGCTCTCCACCTCCGGCAGGAGGAGGGGCAGCTCCCGCTCCGGCAGAGCCACGGGGCCGCACTTGGGACAATGGACAATGGGAATGGGCTCGCCCCAATACCGCTGGCGGGAGAAGACCCAGTCCCGGAGCTTGAAGTTCACCTTGGCATGGCCAATGCCCTGCTCCTCCAGCCACTTGGTGATGACCGGAATGGCCTGCTTCACAGTGAGGCCGTTGAGGAAATCGGAATTCACCAGAATGCCGGTGTCGTCCTTCAGGGTAAAGGCCGCCTCTTCCACGTTTCCGCCCTTCACCACCTCGATGATCTCGCAGCCGAAGGCCTTGGCGAAGGCCCAGTCCCGGTCATCGTGGGCGGGCACTGCCATAATGGCGCCGGTGCCATAGGTGGCCAGCACATAGTCGGAAATGAAAATGGGAATCTCCTTGCCGTTCACCGGGTTAATGCCCCGGACTCCCTGGAGCTTCACACCGGTCTTTTCCTTGTTCAGCTCCGTCCGCTCCATGTCGGACTTGGCGGCGGCGGCGGCCTGGTAGGCCTGTACCTCCCCGGCGTTCTCCAGCCGGTCCATCCACTTCTCCAGGAGGGCATGCTCCGGGGAGAGGACCATATAAGTAGCCCCAAAGAGGGTATCCGGCCGGGTGGTGTAAATCAAAATGTCATCGCCCAGGGTAGAGCGGAAGGTGACCTCCGCCCCATGGCTCCGGCCAATCCAGTTCTTTTGCTGGAGCTTCACCCGCTCAATGTAGTCCAGGCCGTCCAGATCGTCGATGAGCCGGTCGGCATACTTGGTGATCCGCAGCATCCACTGACTCTTCTCCTTCCGGACCACCGGCGCGCCGCAACGCTCGCAAACGCCCTCCACCACTTCCTCGTTGGCCAGGACGCACTTGCAGCTGGTACACCAGTTCACTGGCATTTTGGCCTTGTAGGCCAGGCCATGCCGGAACATTTGCAGGAAAATCCACTGGGTCCACTTAAAGTACTTGGGGTCCGTGGTATTGATCTCCCGGTCCCAATCGAAGCTGTAGCCCAGGGCCTTCAGCTGGCTGCGGAAGGTGGCGATGTTCTGCTCCGTCACGATCCGGGGATGGATGTGATTTTTAATGGCATAGTTCTCCGTCGGCAGGCCGAAAGCGTCATACCCAATGGGAAAGAGAACGTTTTTCCCCTCCATCCGCTTCTTCCGGGCAATGATGTCCATGGCGGTGTAGGGCCGGCAGTGGCCCACATGGAGGCCCGCCCCGGAGGGGTAGGGGAACTCAAAGAGGGCATAGAACTTCTCCTTTTCGCTGCCGTTTACGGTTGCGTAAAGGTTTTGCTCCTCCCAGATTTTTTGCCATTTTGGTTCAATGGTTTGAAAGTCGTACGTCATATCCTCGCCCTCTTTCTAGTTTTCCTGCTCATTCAGCACTTCGCTCAGGGGGATGACCTCCCCGTCGCTCCAAAGACGCTCCAGGTCGTAAAACTGCCGGGCTTCATTGGTGAACACGTGAATGACCACGCAGCCAAAATCCAGCAGCTCCCAGGTGTTGCCCCGGTGGCCCTCCCGGCCCAGCATGGTCTCCCCCAGACCCTCCAGAGTCGCTTCGGCGCAGTCGCACAGGGTTTTTACGTGGGTATTGGAGGTTCCGGTGCAGATGAGAAAATAATCAGCCAGCGTGGTCACATCCCCGACGCGGATGAGCTGAATCCCCACGCCCTTCTTGCTGTCCAAGGCCCTGGTTGCAGCAGCGGCCACTTCTTTTGATGTCAACATAGGCTTTCTCCTTTTCATTTCTTCGTAGGGAACGGCCTTGGCCGTTCCGCCTGGCAGAGGTCAGGATGTTTGGGGAAGGCGCTGGCGGAGCGGTCAAGACCGTTCTCTCCACGCCAAGGCTGGATTTTAGGCTTTTGCAGCCTGAAATATGGCTTTCCCATCTCCGGCCTATTGGGCGCACCCTGCCCGCAGGGACTCGATGGCTTCCAGGGAATCCCGGGCCACCCGGCGGCCCTGGTGGCGGAGCATCTCCACCGTCATTTCCAGTCCCAGCAGGACCGCCAGGTCCAGGTCCCGGTCTACTGCCGCCCGCAGGCGCTCCACGCCGGGGAAGTCCCGGTTGGGCTCCATGTAGTCGGCAATGTAAATAATCTTCTGTAAGGGATTCATATGGCCGCAGCCGGTGGTGTGGCTGGCAATGGCCTGAAACACCGCCTCATTTTCTCCAAAGATCCTTTTGGCTACCCATGCGCCCGTGGTGGCATGGAGGGTCTTTGGGTTATCCCGGCTGAATGGGTCCAGAGGGATGCCATACTCCCGGCACAGCTGCAGCTGCAGCTCCGGCGGCAGGGCCTTGGTCACGTCGTGCAGGAGACCGGCCCGGGCGGCATCGGTGACATTGGCGCCGTACTGCTCCGCCAGCTTCGCCGCCGTGTCCCGGCAGCCCAGCACATGGGGCACCCGCTTGGGGTCCAGCAGCCGGACCACCTCAGCCTCCAGAAGCTCCATGGGAAGCGCCCGCAGGTCCCGTCCCACCCCGTAAAAGCCAAAGGTACGAATCCGCTCCAGGACGGCAGGGGTCAGCATATCGCCCACCGCCTGGAAGGTCAGCATCCGGCGCACATCGGTGGACGCCATGGGAAGCGCCTCGTTTTTCAAAAACTTCACCTTTCCATCCAGCTTTTTCCGGATGTGCTGAGCCTGGGCCTGCAGCTCCTGCTGCAGCTTCGGCTCCTCCCGCTCCCGCAGCATCACCACCAGGGTGGCATAGCGGCAGATTGTTTCCGGCTCCCGCCACTGGGGGAAGGCTAAAAACATATCCGTGCCCATGAGCAGAAACAGCTCGTCACCGGGATAGGTTCTGTGCAGCAGCTCCACCGTATCGGCGGTGTAGCTTCTGCCCTCCCGCAAAAGCTCCAGGTCCGAGGCCTCCGCCCGGGGAATCTCCCGGGCCGTCAGACGCACCAGCTCCAGACGCTCCTGTGCCGCAGGCGTCCCCTCCGGCATGGTTTTGTGAGGCGGAGCATGGTCCGGAATGAGCAGAAGCTTGTCCAGATTCAAAAGCTCTACCGCCTGCCGTGCCGCCTGCATGTGTCCTCGATGGGGCGGGTTGAAGGTCCCGCCGTAGATACCAATCCTGCCCATGGCTTCACCTCATTCTCTCTTTATGGCTGTTCCCGGCCCATGGCCTTTTCCTTCTCCCGCTGGATGGCCCGGTCGATGGCAGTCTGGCGGAAGTAGGCGTTGCGCCGTTCCCGCTCTGCCTGGGCTGCTCTGCGGCGGGCCTGGGCGCCCTTGCGCACCGGGTTGGACTTGGCCACAGGGACGGGAGCCAGCTTGGCTCTGCCCACCTGATTGCGTGCCCGTCTCAGCTTCTCAGACTCCCGGTACAGGACGAATTTGGAGCCCACAGTACACACGGGCTCCGCGCCGGTGGCGGCGCACAGCGCCTCCAGCGCCTCCCTGGCCACAAGCAAAGCGGCCTCCAGCACCCGGCCCTTCACCAGCTCCCGGGCCTCCAGCTGGGTCACAGCCTCCAGAACCACCTGTTCCGTCACGCCGCCCTTTCCCACCATGAGGGTGGTGTCCAGGCCGTTGGCCTGGGCGCGCAGCTCCGCTCTCTCTTTACTGGTCAGCATGCTTCCCCTCCTCACACAATTTCTCATAAAACAGCTTCAGCGCCTTTGCCCGGTGGGAGACCTGATTTTTCTCCCCGGCCGTCAGCTCCGCAAAGGTCTTGCCCGCAGGGGGATAGTAAAAAATGGGATCGTAGCCGAAGCCTCCCTCCCCGTGAGCCTCCCGCAAAAGCTCCCCGTGGGCCTCTCCTCTGGCCTGGATCACCCGGCCATCGGGATAGACCAGGGTAATGACCGAAACAAACTGGGCCTGGCGCTGCCCATCCGGCACCTGCTCCGTATTCTTCAGCAGGAGCAGCAGCCGTCCCCAGTCATCCAGGGCCGGATCGTCCCCGTACCGGGCGGAATGCACCCCGGGAGCGCCCCCCAGGGCGTCCACTGCAATGCCAGAGTCGTCCGCCAGAGCCGGAAGGCCCGTGGCCTTCCTCACGGCGTTTGCCTTGAGGAAGGAGTTCTCTTCGAAGGTGCTCCCCGTCTCCTCCACCTCCACATCCACGCCCAGGTCGGATTCCAACACCAGCTCCACATCCAAGGGCTTCAGAATTGCGCTAATTTCCACCAGCTTATGTGGATTCTTGCTGGCCAGTACGACTTTCATACCAATTCCCCCAAAACTTTTTTCTCCAATGCAATCAGCTCCCGGCAGCCCTTGGCGCAAAGCCGGAGCAGCTTCTGCTCCTCCTCCGGGGTGAAGGGCCTACCCTCCCCGGTGCCCTGGACCTCAATCAGGTTGCCGTTGCCGTTCATCACGCAATTGAAATCCACCGCCGCCTGGCTGTCTTCCACATAGCACAGGTCCACCATGGCCTCTCCCCCCACAATCCCGGCGGAAACCCCCGCCACATAATTGCGGATGGGCAGCTTCTCCAGCAGCCCCTGGGCCGCCAGGCAGCGGCAAGCCAGGACCAGGGCTACGAAGCCACCGGTCACCGAAGCCGTCCGGGTGCCCCCGTCTCCCTGGAGCACATCGCAGTCGATGGTGATGGTCCGGGGGCCCAGGGCCTCCAGATCCACCGCCGCCCGAAGGGCCCGGCCCACCAGCCGCTGGATCTCCGCGCTCCGGGGAGCCAGCTTCAGCTTGGCCACATCCCGCTTGCTCCGCTCCCGGTTGGCCCTGGGGAGCATGGAATACTCCGCCGTCACCCAGCCCCCTTTGCTCACATGGGGCGGGACCCGCTCCTCCACCGAGGCGTTACACAGCACCACCGTGTCCCCCGCCCGGATGAGGCAGCTGCCCTCGGCAAATTTTGTAAAGCCCAGCTCCATGGTCACGGGGCGGAGCTGGTCCAAGGCTCTTCCATCCTGTCTCACATCCGTCACCTCACAAAAGGGCGTCTACAAAGTCCCTGGCGTCAAAGGGCATCAGGTCCTCCGCCTTCTCTCCCACGCCAATATACTTCACCGGAATCTGCAACGCATCCGCCACGGCGATGACAATGCCGCCCTTGGCCGTGCCGTCCAGCTTGGTGAGGGCCATGGCCGTTACACCGGCAATTTCCTTGAATTGCTTGGCCTGGAGCAGGCCGTTCTGCCCTGTGGTGGCGTCCAGAACCAGGAGAACCTCCTTGTCCGCCTCCGGCAGCTCCCGGTCGATGATCCGGGAGATTTTGCTCAGCTCGTTCATGAGGTTGGCTTTGTTGTGCAGCCGCCCGGCGGTGTCGCAGAGGATCACGTCGGCATGTCTGGCCTTGGCCGCCTGGATTCCGTCATAAACCACGGCGGCAGGGTCCGCCCCCTCGTGCTGGCGGACAATGTCCGCGCCGGTGCGCCCGGCCCAGATCTCCAGCTGATCGGCAGCGGCGGCCCGGAAGGTATCTCCGGCGCACATCAGCACCCGTTTCCCCTGGTCCCCCAGCTGCTTGGCCAGCTTTCCGATGGTGGTGGTCTTCCCCACCCCGTTTACGCCGATGACCAGCACCACAGAGGGCTGGGTATCCAAACGCAGGCGGGTGTCGCCCACGTCCAGCATCTCCACCAGGATGTCCTTCAGGGCCGCTTTGGCCTCCTCCGGCTCCCGGATTTTTTCCTCCTTCACCCGGCGGCGCAAGCTCTCCACCGCCCTTCCGGCAGTCTCCACTCCCAGGTCGGCCAGGATCAGGCATTCCTCCAGCTCGTCGTAAAAATCGTCGTCCAGATTGGAAAAGCCGGAAAATACATTGCCCAGAGTCTCGGCCATGGCTTTTCTGGTTTTGGTCAAGCCTTCTTTGATTTTACTAAAAAAACCCATAATCTCTCTCCTCTTATATTGTGACTCCCATGGTCACGCAGTGATCCGCCTTGCTTCCGTCCTCCTGCAATCCATAGTCCAAAACCTGGGAAAAGCCGCAGACTCGATGAATCGCCAAAGACGGGAGATTTTCTTTGGAAATCTCCGAATAAATTTTCGTGCCTCGGGGAAGGTGGGACAGAACCGACAGAATCAATTGTTTGCCAAATCCTCTCCGGCGGCAATCAGGTCGAGTCTCCAGAGCCTCCAGCAGGAGTCCATCCCGGTCCGGCTTCAGCCGGAGACACGAAACATAGCGTCCCTCTTCCTCCCAGATCCAATATTGCGCACCCGGTATTTGGAAAAAGCCCTCCAAAAACCGCCGGGAGTCCTCCTCGGCCAGGTGCAGTGCCCGCTCCGGCGGCTCGTCCGGGTAAAAGTACGCTCCGTTTTCCTCGTGTCCCTCCCGGTACACTTCCATCCAACCGGAAATGTCCAGCTCTTCCATGGTATGAATGGTTCGCAGCATACGCATCTCCTATTCCATGATGCCCAATTCCTGTTCCATCTGATTCAAATCCATGTGGAGAATCTTGGAGACCCCCTGCTCCTGCATGGTGACGCCGTAGAGGACGTCCGCCGCCTCCATGGTGCCCCGGCGGTGGGTGATGACAATGAACTGGGTCTTTTTGCACAGATGGTGCAGGTAACTGGCGTACCGCTCCACGTTCCGGTCGTCCAGGGCCGCGTCAATCTCGTCCAGCATACAAAAGGGCGTAGGCCGCACCTTCATAATGGAAAAATACAGGGCGATGGCCACAAAGGCCTTCTCCCCGCCGGAGAGCAGGGTGATGGTCTTCAGCTGCTTGCCAGGGGGCTGGACCCGGATTTCAATGCCGCAGGTGAGGGGATTTTCCGGGTCCTCCAGAACCAGGGCGCCTTTGCCGCCGCCAAACATCTCCGTAAAGGTCTGCTGGAAATACATGTCAATTTTTTGGAACTCCGTCACAAAAATAGAGGTCATTTCTGTGGTAATGTCCCGAATGACGCTTTCCAGCTCCCGCTTGGCCGTGAGCACATCGTCCCGCTGAGCCGTGAGGTAGGAATATCGCTCGTTGACCCGGGCGTACTCCTCGATGGCCCCCAGATTGGGGGTACCCAGCCCGGCAATTTTCCGCTTCAGCTCCCCGATCCGCCGGTTGCCTGCCGCTACGGATTCCAGCTCCGCCCGCTCCTGGGCGGCGGTGGTGGGGGTGAGGCCGTAGGTGTCCCACAGCCGGTCAATGACCTGCCGCTCTTCCATGGCGGTGGTCACTTTTTTTTGCTCCAGGAGGGCGCAGGCCCGCTCCATGGTGAGGATGGACTTGTTTTTCTCCTGCGCCTCCCGCTCGGTCCTGGTCTTGTTGGCTTCGGTCTGGGCCCGGGTATCCAGGGCGCCTTGGAGCTCCCGGCGGGCATCGCCGGCCTTGGCCTGGTTGGCCGCCTGGTCCTGGCTCACCCGGTCCAGCTCTCCCTGGAGGCGGGCCGTGTCGGCCTCGTAGGTCTCCAAAAGAGCCAGCTTCTGGGCCCGGTCTCCCTCCAGGGAGGCGCACAGGGACTCCAGCCGCTCCACATTCTCTGTGGCGGACCGGCGCTCCGCCTCCAGGGCGGCAATGTCCGTCTTGGTGGCGGCCATTTGTCCTGTGAGGGTCTCGGTCTGGCGGGCGGCGTCAGACTGGTCCTGGCTCAGGCTCTCCAGGGTGCTTTCCGCATCGGCCAGCTGATAGCGCAAGGTCTCCAGCTGCCCCCGGAGTCCGGCGGCCCGCTCCCGGTCAGTCTGGAGGCGCGTCCTCAGCGTCTCCATCTCCCGCCCGGCCGAGGCAGCCGCGTCCCCCAGAGCCTGAAGGAGCACAGCATGCTGCTTTTCCTCCCCCTCCAGCCGCAGAACCTCGTCCTCAGCCGCCCGGAGCTGCTCCCGGGTGGCGGTCAGCTCGAACTCCGTCTTCTCCACTGCTCGTTGGGCCTCGGCCAGGGCAGCTTCGGTCTCCTCCTTTTGGGCCTGCAAGGTAGCTTCCTGGGCGGTTAAACGCTTGAGCTCATTGGCCCGGGACAGAAAGCCCGCCTCCTTGGCAACTGAGCCACCGGTCATGGAGCCGCCAGGATTCATGACCTGGCCGTCCAGAGTGACGATCTTAAACCGGCTGCGGTACTGCCGGGCCATGGCGATGGCGCTGTCCAGCTCCTCCACAATGACCGTCCGGCCCAGAAGGTTCTCCACAATCCCCCGGTACCGGTCCTCGCAGCGGACCAGCCGGGAGGCCACCCCCACAAAGCCCCGGCAGCTGTCCACTCCGGACTCCTGCAGGGAGCGGGGGGAGATGGCGCTGAGGGGCAGGAAGGTGGCCCGGCCCCCGCCTGTGCGCTTCAAAAATCCAATGGCCGCCTTGGCGTCGGACTCTGTATCCACCACAATCTGCTGCATGGCGGCGCCCAGGGCGATCTCTATGGCAGTGGTAAACCGGTCCTCGGTGTGAATGAGGTGGGACACCGGGCCATGGATGTGCTCCAGCCCGCCCCGGCGGCTCTCCTGCATGATACTGCGGACCGACTTGTTATAGCTCTCAAAATCCTGCTCCATGGCCCGGTAGACCCTGGCCTTGGCAGAGACGGAGTCCAGCTGGCTGGTCTCCCGGCGCAGCTGCTCCCGCAGGCCGTCCCGGCGCTGCAGCCGCCCGGACTGGCGCAGCTGGTAGCCGTCCATGGCGTTGGTCAAGGTCCGGACCCGGTCCCGGCCGGACTGCAGCGCCTTTTGACAGGCGTCCATGGACTGCTGAGCCTGGTCCTGCCGCCGGCGTCCCGCGTCCAGGTCCGCCTGGATGTCCTCCATCCGGCTTTGCGCCTGGCGGACCGACTCCTCCAGAGCCGCCAGATCCGCCTGTCGCCCGGCGATGTCCGCCTGGAGCGCCGACTGGCGGCTCCGCAGCTCCAGATACTGCTTGGTAATGCCCTCGGCATTGGCCGCCAGACGCTGGATTTCTCCTCCGGTTTCCTCCAGGGTCCGGCGTAGCAATTGGAGCTCTTCGTCAATGGCGGCAATCCGCTTCCGGCTACCGGCAATTTGCTGGGCAATGCCGGAGCTCCGCCCCTCCTGCTGGCTCAGCTCCTCCCGGATGCGGGCCACATTCTGCTCGTTGTTGCGGATGCTCCCCTGGAAGAGAGCAACCTGCCCGTCCAGCTGCCGGCCGGTGGCCTCCAGGGCCGTCACCTGCTCCCGAACTGCCTCCAGGGCCGTGTCCTGCTCCCGCAGGGCCCCGCTCAGCTCCTCCGCCTTCCGGTACAGGCCGTCCAACGCCATGTGCTCCTGCTCCAGCACGAAGGAGGACGAGGCGTAATCCTCCTCCGCCTTTTTGGCGGCAGCCGCAATTTTGTCCAGGTTCTCCAGCCAGACTGCAATCTCCAGTCCCCGGAGCTCCTCTTTGTATGCCAGGTAATTTCTGGCCTTTTCTGACTGGGCCTTCAAAGGCTCCAGCTGAAGCTCCAGCTCAGAGACCTTGTCCCCAATGCGCAGCAGGTTGTCCTCTGTGGTCAGGAGCTTCCGCTCCGTCTCCTCCTTGCGGTGGCGGTACTTGGAGATTCCCGCCGCCTCCTCAAAAATCTCCCGGCGGTCTGTGCTCTTCACCGCCAGAATCTCGTCAATGCGGCCCTGGCTGACGTTGGAATATCCCTCCCGGCCCAGGCCGGTGTCCATAAACAGCTCGTGGATGTCCCGCAGCCGGGCCGACTGCTTGTTGATGTAAAACTCGCTGTCCCCGGAGCGGTAGTACCGCCGGGTGACCATCACCTCATCGGCGTCATAGGGAAGGGCCCGGTCCGTGTTGTCCAGGGTGAGGGTCGCCTCCGCAAAGCCCACCGGCGCCCGCTTCTGGGTGCCGCCGAAGATCACGTCCTCCATCTTGGCCCCCCGCAGGGTCTTGGTGCTCTGCTCCCCCATGACCCAGAGGATGGAATCGGAAATATTGGATTTGCCACTGCCGTTGGGACCTACAATGGCCGTAATGTCGCTGCCGAATTGAATCGTCGTCTTATCAGGGAAAGACTTAAAGCCCTGAATTTCCAGTGATTTCAGATGCACAGTGGAACCTCGCCGTCTTTTTTTCTAAGAATCAGTTTATTATACCAATTTCCCCATGCAATTGCAAGCAATTTTCCGCCTTTCGGCAAGTCTACATTTTCCGCCTCCAGGCAGAGCGGCAGCATTTCCTTTTTGTACGGATGCGGGAGCGCCTCGGTCCCCGTAATAAAGGGCCGGCCGGATTCGTCTTATGTTAACCTTTTTGTAACTTTCTCCCCATATCTGGTGCTTTTCCGACGTTTTCCGTCAAGTATCTTGCAGGCGGTTGTCAATAATATTTCCAGAAAAAATTGTAGTTTTCTAGCTCTTTTCTGAAAACTCTTGACATTTGCGGCAAAATAGTTATAATATCAGGGCAGTTGCAATACGGTTACAAACGTAACACGTTTGATACCGGCAGCTCGGCAGCCTGGCGAACTGCCACCTATGTGAAAAAGGAGGTTCTCCGATGCACGCCATTCAGCATCTCTTTCCTACGAAAAAAACTCTGCTTTTGCGGCTGGGCGCGGTAGCCTTGACCCTGCTGCTGACCGCAGGTCTTCTTTCCCAGGCCGTATTCGCCCAGACCACCTACGTCATCACCGACGGGGACCGGGTTCTGGTTCATACTACATATGCAACCGACCCGGCAGCTGTCCTCACCGAGGCCGGGCTGGAGCTGGGGGAAGAAGACACCTTCACCACCCAGTCCGACGGAAATGTCTCCGAAATCACCGTCAACCGGATTCAGATGGTCCGGGTCAACCACGACGGCCAGGCTCTGGAGGTTGCCACCTACGGCAGCACGGTATCCGGCATTCTGGAGCAGCTGGGCATTTCCACAGAGGGCGACCTGCGCATCTCCCAGAGCCTGGACAGCGCAACCTATGACGGTATGGTCATCGACGTGGTTGCCCTCACCTATGAAACCGTGGAATATGTCCGGTCCGAGCCATACCAGACCATCTACTGCACCGATTCCACCCTGGCGCCTGGGGAAGAGCAAGTTCTGACGCCCGGCCGGGAGGGCAGCGTTCACTGCACCGCCCGGATCACCCGGGAAAACGGGACCGAGGTCTCCCGGACTGTCACCCAGGAGCGGGTTCTTTACGCCCCGGTAAACGCCGTAGTGGCCCGGGGCATCGACCGCTCCAGTAAGGAGCAGGAGGGCGCAGGCCGGGCATACGCCCCGGCTGTGGAAGCTTCGGAGCCGGACCGCAGCGCCGCCACCTCCCAGGCAGAAGGCAGCGGCGAGCCGGTCCGGGAAACCGAGCCGGAGCCTGCCTCCACCACACCGGCTACAGAGCCCGCCCCCTCCGGCAACACCTTCACCACCGCCTCCGGCGAGGTCCTCACCTACTCCCAAAAGCTCTCCGTAGAGGCCACTGCCTACAGCTGCGAGGGCTACGCTGGCACCACCGCCACCGGCACCACCGCCCGGTACGGGGCCATTGCCGTGGACCCCAGCGTCATCCCCTATGGCACCCGGATGTATATCGTCTCCGATGACGGCTCCTACATCTACGGCTACGCCACGGCAGAGGACTGCGGCGGCGCCATCCAGGGCTACATGATCGACCTGTACTTCGACACCCTGGCCGAATGCTACGCCTTTGGCCGCCGGACCTGCACCGTGTATATTCTGGACTGACTTCCCGGCAAGGCTGGTTCATGAGCTTAAAACGGGTAACATACCGGCGGGGGAGCGCCCGGCCTTCCCCCCGGGGGAAGCCAAGGGCGCTTCCGCGCCAGTGCGGAAGCAGTACCTGCTGCCGTCCTGCTTTTGGTGCAAGTTCTCATTGCAAATCCGCCGATCCTCTGGTAAAATACAGGGGAAAGGCGGTTTTTTCATGATGGATTTGTGCAACGCCCAGGAAGTCAAGGGGCTATTGGCCCGCCATGGCTTCCGGTTTTCCAAGGCCAAGGGCCAAAACTTTCTCATTGCCGCCTGGGTTCCCCAGCGAATTGCGGAGGAATCCGGGATCGACCGCGGCTGTGGCGTGCTGGAGGTGGGTCCCGGCATCGGCCCCCTGACCCAACAGCTGTGCCGCCGGGCCGGGCGGGTGACCGCTGTGGAGGTGGACCGGAGTCTGGCCCCCGTTTTGCAGGAGACTCTAGGGGAATACTCCAATCTCCACATCCTCTGGCAGGATATTTTGAAGGTGGACATCCCCGCTCTGGTGCAGGCAGAGCTTCCGGGACTTCGCCCCATGGCCTGCGCCAACCTGCCCTATTATATCACCTCCCCGGTCCTCACAGCCCTGCTGGAGGCCCAGTGCTTTTCCTCTGTCACCGTCATGGTTCAGAAGGAGGTGGCCCAGCGGATGGCCGCCGCCCCCGGGTCCGGGGATTCCAGCGCTTTCACCGTGTTCTGCAATTACTACGCCCAGCCGGAGCTTCTCTTCGATGTGCCCCCCTCCTGCTTCCTGCCTCAGCCCAAGGTGACCTCCAGCGTGGTTCGCCTGGACATCCGGCAGTCGCCTCCCTGCCCTGTGGAGGACGAGGCTCTGTTCTTCCGGGTGGTGCGGGCCAGCTTTGCCCAGCGGCGTAAGCAGCTGCAAAACGGCTTAGCTGCCGGGTTCCCGGCCCTGGGTAAGGAGAAGATCGGAGAAATCCTCCGCGCCTGCGGCCTATCCCCCACGGTGCGGGGGGAAACCCTGGACATTCCGGCCTTTGCCCGGATCTCCGCCGCAATCGGCCGCGCCTGAGGAGGTTCCCATGTTTCAATTTCTCTTTTTTGATCTGGATGACACCCTGCTGGATTTTCACCGGGCTGAGGCCATTGCCGTAGCCAAAGCTTTCCAAGCCGTAGGCGTGGATCCCACGCCGGAGCTGATCCGACACTACAGCGCTGTAAACAAGCTCCACTGGCAAAAGCTGGAGCGGGGGGAGCTGACCCGAGAGCAGGTGCTCCTGGAGCGGTTTGTCTGCCTGTTTCGGGAGGAACACATTCCGGCGGACCCGGCAGCTTGCCAGGCCGCGTATGAGGACTTTCTGTGCGTGGGCCACTACTTCATGGAGGGGGCGGAAGACCTCCTGGCCTACCTGGCTCCCAAATACCGGCTGTACCTGGCCAGCAACGGCACCGCCCGGGTCCAGGAGAGCCGCTTAAAAAGCGCCGGCATCGGCCCGTACTTCCAGCAGGTGTTCATCTCCCAGAAGCTGGGGGCCAACAAGCCCAGCCCGGCCTTTTTCCACCGGTGCTTTGCCCAGATTCCGGATTTTGATCCTCAAAAAGCCCTCATGATCGGCGACAGCCTTACCTCCGATATCCGGGGCGCCAAAGGGGCCGGCATCGCCGCCTGCTGGTTTAACCCCCGGCAGGAAGCGCCTATTCCTGGTATTTCCATGGATTACGAGATCCATAGTCTTCCCCAGCTCCGGGAATTCCTGTAGGACCAGAGGCGAACCCAGGTGGAATGCCATCCGCTTAAGAGTCCATGCCTTAGGGCGCTCCCGGGCCAGGGAGAAGGGGGCGCTTCGGTCCATGGTTGTGCTTGCTCCCATGCCGCCCGACAAAAAAGCGCTTTTCTTTTCACCCGGTTTCCGGTATCATAGTTCCAATCCGACTGGGTCCATGGCTTTTCGCAGAAGGCCCATCCATGTAGCACAAAAGGGGCATGTCTATGAAAAAACACAAGATCAAAAACCGTCATTTGGCCCGGGTGGTGGACATGGTGCTGAGTCTGAACCGCCTGGATGTGCCGGTATATGCGGCCAATGCCGCGTACTTTATCATCCTGGCAGCCTTCCCCACGGTGATGCTCCTGCTGAACCTGCTGAGCTACACCTCCCTGGGAGGCGGGGCCCTGCTGGAAATTTTGGAGAAGGTCATTCCCTCGGCCCTCATGCCCTCCATCACCCGGCTCCTCACGGGGATGTTTGCCAGCAGCTCCAAAACCCTGGTCTCCGTGTCGGCTCTGGCAGCGCTGTGGGCCGCCAGCCGTGGGATTTTCGGCATGCTCACCGGTCTCAACCGAATTTACAACGTTCAGGAGGACCGGGGCTATGTCTTTACCCGGCTGCTCAGCCTGGTGTACACCTTCCTGTTCCTCCTGGTGCTGCTCCTGACCCTGGCCCTTCACGTGTTTGGCCAGACCATCCTGGCCCAGCTGCCCCAGAGCGACAACCCTGCTATGTTGTTGCTGCTGAGGGTAATCTCCAGCCGGTTTTTGGTGCTGCTTCTCCTGCAGACGGCGCTGTTTACCGCCATGTTTATGTTTCTCCCCAACCGGCGGAACAAGTTTCTCCCCTCCCTGCCTGGTGCGCTCCTGGCCTCCCTGGGATGGCAGCTGTTTTCTGACTTTTTCTCCCTGTATGTGGAGCACTTCAGCAATTTTTCCACGGTATACGGCAGCCTGTCTGCGGTAGCCATTGCCATGCTGTGGCTGTACACCTGCGTCGCCATTGTGTTTTACGGCGGCGCCCTCAACAAATATCTGGCCGACATCGGCTACCAGCTCCGCCTGCGGCGGTGGGAGAAGGGGCCGGAGCGGGAATGCTGAAAAAGGTTTCCACTTGGTTGTTAAAAAATTAATTTTCTGTTCACAAATGGCCAGTAACATGGTACAATCACTGGAAGGAGGCCTGTGCCATGTTTGGATATGTAATGGCAAATCCCCAAGAGCTGCGCCCGGAGCAGCGGGAGCGCTACCTGGGCTGTTATTGCGGCATTTGCCGGGCCATTGGGGAGCAGAATTCCCTGGCCAGCCGTTTGGCGCTCAATTACGACATGGTCTTCCTGGCCCTCCTGCTGTCGTCTCTCTATGAACCGGCAGAGGAGCAGAGCTCCGGCCGCTGCCTGATCCATCCCCTGTCCCCCCGGCCCTGGCGGCGGAGCGAGGCCATACGTTACGCAGCGGATATGAATGTGGCCCTGGCCTACTTCAGCGCCGACGACCACTGGCAAGATGACCGCCGCCCCGACGCCCTGGCCCTGCGCCGCCTCCTTCGACCCCATTACGAGGCCATTCAGAGCCGCTTTCCCCGGCAGTGCCGGGCCATGGAGACCTGCATCCGGGACCTGCGCCGCATGGAGGCGGAGCACTGTCCCAACCCGGACCTACCTGCCAACTGCTTCGGCCTGCTGATGGCGGAGCTGTTCTGCTGGCGGGAAGACCGGTGGTCCGGCTACCTCCGGCAGATGGCCATGGCCCTGGGACGGTTCATCTATTTCGTGGATGCAGCCGTGGACTACCGGCGGGATCTGCACCGGGGCAGCTATAACCCCTTCCGGGCTATGGGAGGAGAGCCGGACCCCGACCGGTGGGAAAATTACCTGGTCCTGGAAATGGGACGGGCCACCCAGGCCTACGAAATGCTACCCCTCGTCCAGGACAAAGACCTGCTGGACAACATCCTGTATAGTGGCGTCTGGGTGACATACAGAAGCAAACAGAAGAAAGAGAAAAAAGCGCGGGGAGCCGCGCAGGAGGGTCCAACATGATGGAAGATCCCTATCAGGTCCTGGGGCTGGAGCGGGGCGCATCCGATGAGGAGGTCAAGAAGGCCTACCGCCGCCTGGCCAAGAAATACCACCCCGACGCCAACCCTGGCGACGCCGAGGCAGCCCGGAAGATGCAGGAAATCAACGCAGCCTATGAGCAAATCAAAAATCCCCCCCAGCCCGGCGGAGCCGGCTACGGCGGCGGAACCTACACCGGCGGCGCAGGCTATGGCAGTGACCCCTACGAGGACATCTTTGGCCAGTGGCGGCGGCAGCAGCGCCAGCAGGAGCCTCAATTCCACACGACCCAGGCTCAGGCCGCCTACCGGTACATCCAATATGGCCGCTATCAGGAAGCCCTCAACGCCCTGGAGGGAGCGCCCACCCGGGACGGCCAATGGTACTACCTCAGCGCCCTTGCCAACGATGGCGCCGGCAACCGGATCACCGCCCTGGAGCACATCCGCCGGGCCGTATCCATGGAGCCGGACAACGCTCTGTACCAGCAGGTCCTCACCACCCTGGAGGAGGGCGGAACCACCTACCGCCGCCAGGCCAGCACCTACCGCGGCTTTGGCGGCCTGGGGGACCTGTGCATGCCCCTATGCCTGTGCTGGGGCGCCCAATGGTGCTTCTGCCCCCGGTGCTGAGGGAGAGGCCTACCATAAAATTATCTTTTCTGAACCATATGAAATCACTTCTGGCAGGAAACCGGGTACAACCCCGATTTCCTGCCAGATTTGCTGCCATCCGTTGTTCGTTGCATAGACCCATGCGTCCGCCTCTGGGACGTGCCGTTTCCCCTTCAGGTGAGAAACCCCTTCACAGCCTCTCCAACAAGCACACCGCGTGACAGGCCATGCCCTCCCCGGCGCCGGTGAAGCCCAGGCCCTCTTCCGTGGTGGCCTTCACATTGACCTGCTCCGGGTCCAGTCCCAAAGTGTCAGCAATGTTTTCCTCCATTTGGGAGATGTAGCCCCGCAGCTTCGGCCTCTGGGCAATCATGGTCACATCCACGTTGCACACCTCGTATCCCGCCCAGTACAGCTTCTCCCCCACAAGGGCCAGGAGCTTCCGGGAAGAAATTCCCTTGTACCGGGGGTCCGTATCGGGAAAATGCTGGCCGATGTCCCCCAAACCGGCGGCCCCCAGGAGAGCGTCCATCACCGCATGCAGCAGGACGTCTGCATCGGAATGGCCCTCCAGGCCCAGCTCGAAGGGAATCTCCACCCCGCCTAATATCAGCTTCCGGCCTGCCGTCAGCCGGTGTACGTCATATCCGTGTCCAATTCTCATGTCAAATCCCCCTGCACAATTGCCCGGGCCAGGAGCAGGTCCTGCCGGGTGGTCACCTTAAAGTTCTCTTCCTCGCCCTCCACCAGCCGGACCTTCATGCCCAGCCGCTCCACGGCGGAGCAGTCGTCCGTCACCGCCGCGCCATCCTTCTCCGCCTGGGACAGCGCCCCCCGGAGAAGGTCAAAATCAAACGCCTGAGGCGTCTGAACCGCAAAGAGGGTAGAGCGGTCCGGCGTCCGGACCACCAGGCCCCCTTTTGCAACCTTGACGGTGTCCTTCACCCCAATGGCTGGAGCGGCGGCTCCGTAGGTGTTGGCCGCCCGCACCACCCGGTCGATGAGCTGAGGCGTCACAAAGGGCCGGGCCCCGTCCTGCACCGCCGCCAGACGCACCCCCGAAAGGGCTGCCAAACCCAGCTGCACCGAGGCCTGGCGGGTATCTCCACCGGCGATCACAGCCTTTACCTTGCTGAATCCCGCCGCTTCACAGGCGGCGGAGACCGGTCCAATCAAATTCGGACGGGTGACAATGACGATTTGTTTCACAACTGCCGTCTCCTGAAAGGCCCGGACTGTCCGGACCAAAAGGGGCTCGCCCCCCAGGTCCGCCATGATTTTATCCACCCCGGCCATGCGCCGGGCCGACCCTGCCGCCACAATCACCGCCCCGCAGGACTGGCAAGGGATCACCCGCCGGGCCAGATGGGTCCACTTTCTCACATGCATCACAGGCTCCTCACCAGCTCCTTAAAGTGTTGGCCCCGCACCATGAAGTTCCGGAACCGGTCAAAAGCCGCGCTGGCCGGCGACAGGAGCACCACATCTCCCGGCTCCGCCCCCCGGGCCGCTTCCAGGACCGCCTGATCAAACTCCGTGATGGAGAGAATCTCCGGCTGGCCCTCCCGGTACTCCGGAGCCGCCAGCACCGCCTGGCGGATTTTTTCCCCGGTGGCTCCCGTGACAATGAGCCGCTTCACATGGCGGCAAATCTCCGGCCCCAGGACGTCATAGGGGATGTGCTTGTCATAGCCCCCGGCGATGAGGATCACCTTCTGCTGGAAGCTCCGGAGCCCGGCAATGGTGCGGCTGGGGCTGGAGGCGATGGAGTCATTGTAGAACCGGACGCCGTCCTTCTCCCGGACCAGCTCAATCCGGTGCTCTACCCCTTTAAAGGTCCTGGCCACCTGCCGGGCCGTCTCATCGGAGACCAGCCCCTCCAGGGCGGCCAGTGCGGCCATATAGTTTTCCACGTTGTGCAGCCCCGGCAGCAAAATGTCCCTTTGCGCCATGATCTCCCGGACGCCCCCCGGCGTGGCCCGGTAAATGACTCCATCCTCCAGGAACACACCCCGCTCCGGACGCTCCCGGCGGGAGAACCAGCGAACCTGTCCCGGGGCCCCAGGAGCAAAGGAGCGGGTAATCTCATGATCCCGGTTCAAAATCAGAATATCCCCTTCACTCTGGTAGGCAAACACATGTCTCTTGGCCTCCACATACTCCGCCATGTCCTTGTGCACATCCAGATGGTTGGGAGCCAGATTGGTCACTACGGCAATGTGGCCGCTGCGGTCCATGTCCATGAGCTGGAAGGAGCTGAGCTCCACCACCGCCCAGTCCGAGGGGGCCATGCGCCCCACCTCCGGCAAAAGGGGCTTGCCAATGTTCCCCCCCACCCAGACGGTCTTCCCCGCCGCCCGGAGCATCTCTGCCAGGAGGGTCGTGGTGGTGGTCTTCCCGTCGGAGCCGGTGACTGCAATCACGGGGCAGGGACAGACCTGAAAAAATATCTCCATCTCCGAGGTCACCGCCGCCCCCCGGCGGCGCAGCGCCTCCAGGGCCGGATTTGCCGGATGCATCCCCGGGGTGCGAAACACCACATCCGCCTCCAAATTCTCCAGATACCCCGCTCCCAGCCGGAGCTCCAGTCCCTGCTCCTCCAGGTCCAGGACCTCCCGGTCCAGCTTCTCCCGGTCCGTCCGGTCGCAGCCCGTAACCCGGCACCCGGCTTCCAGCAGCAGCCTGGCCAGGGGCCGGTTGCTGACCCCCAGCCCCAAAATCAACAGCCGCTTCCGCCGCCATTCGGCCAGAAGCGCCTCCAGTTTCCCATTCGCCATACCATTCCTCAATTCCGCGCCCAGAGCGCCATTCTTCCCACCTAGTATACCACTCCCACGTACAAGATTGCAAGACCTTGCCTGTTCAGGAGCGGCCAGCCTTTCCCGGGGCATAGGCGCAGTACAACGCAACTCCAAAAGTATCTATTTTCTTCGGAAGGGTCCAGGCGGAAAGGCGCCATCCCGGTGGTAGGGCGCGGCATCCTGGGCGCGCCCTACCGCCAAGGGGGCCTTGCCGCTCAGCCGGTTCCGGCTCCAACCGCTGACCCGGGCGCACAGGGTGCGCCCCTACGGGCCTGCGGCAGATCCGTCAGCCAGAAAATGGGCAATTTTAAGCGTTACACGGCAGTAGGCCGGCAGGGGCCCAACCTGACCTGCCCGTCCTCCTGGAAGCGGCCCCTCACTCCTTCCGATCCAGCGCCCCCAACCGGTCCAGGGCCACCATGGTCCGCAGGAAGTCATAGCTCAGGTTGAGTCCCTGTCCATCCCCCTGCAAAGCGTCCCGCTCCATCAGCTTTTGTACCGTTGCCCCGGCCCAGCCCGGCACATTTGCCAGCTTGGGGAAAATCCGGGATTTCCGATCCTCCTCCAGGGCCTTGCTTATCATCTGTGCCACTTCCTCTCGGGTCATGGCAGGTTCCTCCTCCTTCTGCAACCGTTGCGCCACACCGGCGCGAAAATCATCCATGGAAGTCCCAAAGCGGCTCCACCAGTGGTCCACATCGGCGTGGTTGCTGGCAATGCCCAGCGCCGCCCCCTCGGCGTGGTCCACCACCACTCCCGGAGCCAGTGGATCCAGCCGGAACCTCCTGCACAGCTCTGCCGTCAGCTCCATAGCCATCTGGTAGACCCGGTCAAAATACCCCCGATCCTGCAAATTGTCCTCACAAATCTCAAGGGAAAGATGGGTGTCGTTTCCACTGCCGCCACAGTGCCAGGCCCGGTACTCCCACGGGAGGATCTGATAGGCCGCCACCTCTCCCGACCGGGTCAGTCCGATGAAGGCGTGGACTGCCACATCCAGCCCCGGCCGGTTCCAATCGTTGCCATTGGGATTGACCCCCAATGTGCCATCATCCGGCTGCACATAGCGCCGCAGGTTTGGGTTCTCGGCCCCCGTGGAATGGATCATCACCCCTCGGGGGCCTTGATAGTATCGGGCATAGCGGCTGTCCCGCTCCCCCGGGTTCTTTCCCATTTCCCCCTGATTCCGGCGGTAGCAGTCATTTTGGACTGCCAGCTGCTGCCGCACCGTCATGACTTTTCCCGGGTCAGCTGGCACCCGGCCTCATGAACGCCAGTGGCGGCAAGCCCTGAGACAATGCCCACAGCCAGGGCCGTGAGCACATCCCCTGCGGGAAAGTCCGGCATGAACCGCCATCCCACCAGGCCCAAAATCCCTCCCAGCAGCCCTGCCAGGCTGGGAATCCATTTGTTGTTTAGAGGCAGATTTTTTACAATGAGCCCCATCAAATAGCAGATGACCGTAATTCCGGCCACCGATGCAATTCCAAAGCTTTCCATAGAAACCTCCTTCCGCCTCCCAGGGCGGCATGTCGGGAACCTCAATCCTGCTGCTCCAGCCGGTCCAGGCGCTGCTCCGCAATGGCCTGGGCGGCCTCCAGCTGGAAGGTCCTCTCTATCAGATTATTGTGTGCCTGCACTTTTCGTTCCAGCTGTTCTAATCGGAAATTGGTCAGCTTCGAGCTGGCAATCACTCCCCCCAGGGACCCCAACAGCGTCCCCAACAGGCTGAGGGCAGCAACCGCTACCGCCTCTGGCATGTGTTCTCCTCCTCAGTAAGTAAAGCTCCGATCCGCCCCCGGTCCCACCCGGGTGAGCTGAACCGTCCGGTCCCGCCGGTTGATGCTCACAATGTCCAGCACCTGCTCCCCCGCCGTCCCCGGCGTGCGTGGCTCCTCCGACGGGTCATAGGCCAGGTTCCCGTCGCAGCTGGTGACCACCACCTGCACCTGTCCCACCTGGGCCATCACATCCCGGTGCAGGTGGCCGCTGAAGCAGCCCACCACCTCCGCCCGCACCCCCTGGGTGAAGTCCACATCCACTTGCGCATAATCCCAAGGCTTTGTGGTCTCATACCGGATCTCCTCGTCCACCGCAACGGCCACATCTCCCCCCGTCTCCGGCGTCAGACCTGTGATCCGGACGTAGGCCAGGTTCCCATACTGGGTCATTTGCTCCCCGCTGTTGGACACCGTCAGGCGGTAGGTCCGCACCTGCTCGTCATACTCCGGCGCAGTCACCACCTGAGAAAAGGAGTTGGGATTGATTTGCGCCAAAAACTGCCGGTTTTCATCGTAAAAATGGATTCTGCCGTATATTTCCCCATTGGGCGCGGCGCTGAACAAATCCAGGCCCCGGATGTGAAGCATCTGGCCCTGACAGGCGGGGATGAAGTTGGTGGTGGTCACCCCGGCCGCCGCCGTCTCCGCCCCGCTGGAGCTCACCCGGCAGTCCCGCTTCCAGTCGGAGGAAGACGGGTCGGCCAAATTGGTAAAGCCCGGGGCAATGGCGCCCCCTGTGCCTCCGTTTCTGCCCCGGTACACCCCCTGATACGTCCCGCCGGTTGCAAACGCATGGAGCATCCCGGTCAGAAGCTCCCGGTCCCGGAACTTCCCGTCGCAGCCCGTGTGCACCGGCACATGGGTCATCACCACCAGGGCCCACCCCGGCTCCTCAAAACGCAGCCCCACCTGGGCCACCCAGGTGAGCTGCTCCTGTCCAAAGCCGTAGTCATCCTGCCGGGGATAGAGGGCCGCCCCCGTCTCGTCCTCTCCATAGGGACACCACACGCTGTTCAGCACCAGATACCGGACCTTCGCCCCGGGGTCATCCAGATAGTAATAGCTGCCGTCGGGCCCCCGGGCAGAGCAAGGGCACTGCCGCAGCAGCCGGCTGTACAGGGCCTCAGGCGTGAAGTTGAAGGCATAGAGCTTCTCCCCTGCCTGTCCCCAGGAGCCGTCGTGGTTGCCCAGGGCCGTGAGGAGGCGGCCCCGCAGGGGGCGCAGCGCCCCCTCAACGGCGGCGAAATCTCCCTCCATCTCCTCCTTCGTGGCCGCTACCCCGGAGCGAACCAGGTCCCCGCCGCACAGAGCCCAGGACAGCCGGCACCGGTCCAGAACCGCCGCCGCCAGCTGTCCCGTGCGTCCCGCATTGGCCCCCCAATGGCAGTCGGTGAAGAACAGGAACCCGGTACATGCCGCCCCGGCCTTGTCCTGTATGGCCCGGACCTTGGCCACCGCCTCCTCCAGGGCTTCGTCCCACCACTGGGGCAAGCTCCACCCCCGGTCCACGTAGTCCCGGTTGGCCCCATCAGACCCCTGCTCCGGCGGGGCCAGATTCTGCAGCCGCACCCCAGCCGCCCCGCCCAGGGTCAAGGTCCCCTCTGCTCCCGCCAGAGCGCAGCCGCCCAAGGTCAATCCCCCGGCGATTCCCAGATCCCCTGTCACCTGTCCCCCAGTCCGGGGCACCGAGGCCTCCCTGGCCTCCTGGACCGCCGCATCCACATAGGACTGGGCAACGCCCTGCTCAATCACAACATTTCCATCCGGCCCCGGCGTCTGTCCATTGACCGTCCGGACCCCTTCTCCCGCCGCATTCACCGCCGGGACCACCGTCTCGTTGAGATATTTCTGAATGGCCAGGGCCGCCTGATCAAACTTTGCCTTTACCTCCCCCGCCGTAAGCCCGTCCTCTCCATTGGGCTCATCGGCCATACTCTGATGTACGGCCAAATTCTCCGTCAATATTGCAATTGCCATACCCTCCTCCTTTTCCAAAAAACGTCACCCATTTCGTCGTAGAAGCCGGCGCTCCTGTCATCCCACAACCTGGAGAATCAACCCACGCCCTCGCTCTGTGCACTGGCGCGGCAGCCGAAGGACGTGAGGCGGACGAGGAACGGCGATATCCGGCAGACCGTTCGGCACTCCCGTGAAGAAGGAGCCACGTTACGCCTTGACCAATCCTGCCCACCGGCCGTAACATCTCGCCATTCCTCCCAGACTCACCGGCCTATCCCCCCGCCTGCTGCAGCTGATCCATCAGCTCCTGCTTTCGCGCCACATACCCCTGAGGAATCCGCTCCAGATATTGCAGCAGGGTAATCTTGTCATGGAGCAGCAAATTGTCCAGGGTCTGCATGGAGGCAATCTCCGACCAGTAGGAGGAGGCTCCCACATCCAGCTTCACATTCAGAGGCAGCTGCCGCAAAACAGAAAAGTCAAACAGGGCCAGCTCCTCCCGCCCCGGCGCCTGGACCCAGCGGCTTCCGTACCGGGCCGCCATCATGTCCAGAAAAATCCGCCCCATATCCTCCACCGCCTGGTAGAGGTTTTGCTTGGTGGTCTCCATAGGGGTGTTGGCAGCCCGTTGGAGGGCCAAAATGGCGGAGGTATTCTCCGGCCTCCCCTCTCCCAGAGCCACCTCCGAGGCCCCCAGGAAGCTCTGGGTCTTGTCCATACACAGCTCCATGAACTGGGCAATCTGGGGATTTACAGCAGCGGGGGCCATCACCTGGGCCACCCCATCCACACCGCCTGCCACTGCCACCGCCGTCCCCACGCTGCCGTCCCAGCTCCGCAGCCGGTTCTTGTCGTAAATCACCTTGGGGAAGGCCGTGGTGAGGAGGGACACTCCGGTGAGGGCAAAAATCTTGTTGATGAAGTTCTGATTGGGAATGAGGCCTGTAATGAGGCTCTGTCCGTGGTAGCAGTCCTGGACAAAATCCCAGCTGAGCCAAATCAGGGGGTACCGCCTGAGCCCCGTGTCATAGGGAGGTCGGAGCATCCCCCGCTCCGCCGACTCGCAGCAGAAAATGGAGCCTGTGGTCCGGTCCCGCCAGAAATGGGTGAGCACCGTCACCTTGTCCCCGGTGTAGCTGTCATACCGGTTGTGAAAGGCCTCCTGATCCGGCCGCAGAGCCTCTGGGTCTGCGCCCCAACGCTCCGCCAGGGCCCGGGCGTCCTCCAGAAGCATCCGCCGGGAGAGAATGATCCAGGGCTGCTTCTGGGGGTCCCGCTGGTTGGGATTTCCAAAGTGGACCCGGGTATTCTCCACCACCTCGGCTTGAATTTCCCCCTTAACCGGCTGTCCGTTCTCCACATCCGGGTCAAAGCAGAAGTACATGCACCCGTCTCCATCCACCGCACTGTTCCGCATCATCTCCCGCAGCCGGGTGGTGAGCTTGGCGGACTCAAACAGGGCCGCAAACTGCCCGTTGAGGACCCCGGTGATCTCCTCCAGCCGCCGGGCGGGGAACTGGGCCGTGGGCAGCAAGGGAGCCGCCTGAAGGGTCATATTGTCCGAGGTGATGGTGGCCACCTGAAACAGCACCACCCGCTTCAGAAAATTGAACACCGGAGTGGGCAGGCCCTTGGCCTGCACCCCCTCCCACTGGTTCCCGATGAAGTAATTCTCATTGGTCCGCACCGTGTCATAGAGCCCAATCTGCCGCTTAAAGTCCACCGCCTGGCAGAACCGGTCCCACACCAGCTTTTCCGTCACCGGCTTCATGCTTCCTCCCATCCGGCCTCAGGGGTGTAGCCCAGAATGTTCTCCAGCCCCTGGGAAAAGGCGGCCATCTCCTCTTCCTCCGGGGTGAGCATGTCCAGCTTGGCGGCAACCACATCGAAGGACTCCTCCAGCCGGTCCCGCAGCTTCTCCTGCTCCTCCCGGGCGTCCGTCAGGGAGGATTCCACCGCCCCAATCCGCAGCAGCACCCGCTGCAGGTCCCGATAGCACCACCCCTGCCCCCTGGACAGCCGGTGCGCCCGCCGGAACAGCAGTGCCAAAGCCGGAATTTGCACCAAACTCAAAGCAATCGAAACCACACAAATAAACGTCATCATGTTGTTCTCCTTTCCATTTTGAAACCAATCCTGTTTTCTTTTCCACTGGAACGGCCTGCCTTCCCCCAGGGCAAGGGTGAAGCGCCAAGGGGGCCTGTTACACAACCCCGCTGCCGTACATTCCCGTCTTCACCGCACAGGCCCGCAGCCGGTCCCCCTCTCCCAAGGTCAAGGGCGCCGTGTACGTCATGGCGTCGGACGCATACCGGGGGTCCGCCCCTGTGAGGGTGTAATAGATGGTTGCCCCTTCTGTGGCGCAGGCCAGGGTGGTCTTTCCGCTGGCCGTGGTCACCGTAGGCGCAGCGCAGACGGCGCTGGAGACGCAGGCCGCCGCCACCCCGTTGCACTTGGGCGCCAAAACAAAGGCGTCGTGAATCATCCGGAATTCCAGCAGGTCGCCGGACAGACCGGGAGGATCGGTATGCCCCTTAAAGGACTGGATCTTCATGGGCGCAATCACCGCCCCCCGGTGGACAATGAGGAAGTAGCAGTCCTTGGGGAAGCGGCTGGTGGGCACCGGCTTCACCGCCAAGCCGTCCACCATGCCGATGGACCCCGAAGGCAGGCTCTTACCTCCCAGGCTGTCCAGTCCGGTCCACTCTGTGGAGAGCTTCAGGGCCGGGACGTAAGCCCTTTGGATGAAGAGGGTGCCTCCCTCCTCCGGAACCCCCAGGTTCAGCATTTCATTGTGAAGCTCCACAATTTGGGAGACGATGGTCTCCCGGGTGGGAGCGGCCCCCAGGGCCTTGTGGATTCCCCCATGGCGGGCCCACTGCTCCAGGCGGTACCGGTCCAGCTCCGGCACCACATGCTCATCCCGTTCCGCCGCCATAATGGCCCCCGCCTTCTTCACGTTGAACTGCTCGACATGGTTCCCCTTGTCCACGGAAAGGCTCAGAGACTTGTCCTGGGTCATGGTGAAGGTCTGCTCAAAATCCCCCACCTCCTTGGTCTGCCCGAAGCGGCTGCCCTCGCCCAGGTCCCCGGCGCGGTTATAGTCCTGCAGGGGCTCTGTCTGCAAGCTGAGGACGTGCACCGTCCGCGCCCCGGAAAACTCCAGGTCCAGCTCATGGCTCATGGAGCTCTCCGTATAGCTCCGCTGCCGGAACCCCTCCAGCACCGCCTGCCGGTACTTTTCTCCGAAATGCATGGTATTCATATACAATTCCCTCCTGTTTTTCGTCAGCTTTCATCTCAAACATCTGTCTCCCCGGGGCGAAGCGCCATGGGATCTCATCCCTTGCCAGCGGCAAGTAACGCTATGATTCCAGGCGCCGGGCTTCACCAGGCAGATGGGGAGCAGCGAAATCCGGCCGGTCTATATGCAGCTTCGTGAAAGGGAAGCACGCTCCGCCTGAAACGATCCCGCCTGTCATCGCTCACCGCTCCTCATCCGCCACGGCTACGCCGTGCCATTCTTATCCCGTATAGGCAGATAGAAATTGGTCATAGGGCCCGGCGGCCTGGGGCGCGCCGGAGTCGGACTGGGAGCTGGGAGAGGCCGCCCGATTTTCCTGATTCTGGGCCTGAGCCGCCAGCTGAGCCCGAAGCTCTGCAATCTCCCGGTCCTTCTCTGCCTCCTGCCAGCTTCGGTAGGCCTCCGTGAGGGTTTTGGGATTCTCCCCCACCATCTCCGGCGCCAAGCGAAGCAGCTCCTCCCGGCTGAGGCTCACCTCCGGGTACCGGCTCCGAAACTCCACCAGCTCCCGCCTCGCCCGATCCTCCTCCGGGGTCAACGCTTCCACATGCTCTTCCATACATCATCCTCCTCTTTCACGTGCAAATGATGAACCATACGTAGGGAACGGTCTTGACCCGTTCCACCCCACAACCTTCTCCCACCTCCTCATCCCCACAGCGCCCTTCGGTATGCCTCCAGCTCCCCCTCCTCCTCCTTTCCCGGGGGGAGCCAATAGGTCTGTGCAAAATACCGCAGGGCGTCCGGTCCATGGGTGACCCCATGGGGCTCCCGGGCCGCGTCGTTGGGATTCCGGGAATCGTGGCGCAAGCACTGCAAGTCGGAAATCAGCCTGGTGCAGCTGGCAAAAATCTGCAGCCCCGGCGCTCCCGTTTCGTCCTGCCGGAGCAGCTCCTTCACCGCCATCCACCCGGCCTGCCGGTTGTTCCCGGTCCGGGAGAGCCCCAGCCCAGCCTCTGCAAACAGAGCTGCCATGGTCTTCCCAGACTCCTTCACCCGGCTCCACAGGTCCGGCGGCGCCATGGTGCACACAATGCTCTCCCCAGGCGCCGTCAGGTCCAGCATGCGCCGCGCCGCCTGAGAGACCACCAGGTCCTTCTCAAACCACTCCCGGTAGACGTAGCACCGTCCCCCCGGCTCCACCGCCACCCACAGGCAGGCCAGCATATCCAGCCCATAGTCAAAGGCCCGGTACCTGGCCCAGCCCGGCGGCAGGAGAAAGGGCGCGCAGACATGAACCTCCCGGTCAAATTCGCTGAAGTAAGCCCCCGCCAGGGCATCCCAGTCCCCGTACCGGTGGGCCCGCCGCTTGTCCTCCGGCAGGAGCTCCAGCTGCTTCACATAGTCCGGGTTGGCCTCCATCAGGTCCCGGTTGTCGTCCACCGTGGCGGGAATGAAGCAGTAGTCCGCCGGATCCTCTCCCGCCCGGAACTGCCGGTCCAAAAACAGCCGCTTCACCCAGGCGTGACCCACACCCCCCGGGTTGCAGGTGAGGTAGACCCGCTTGGGAATGGAATTGACCCCCCGCACACAGGCCGCCAATCCCCGGAACTCCTCCTCGGTAAAATTGGTGGCCTCGTCCAGAAACAGCCAGTCATAGCTCTGCCCCTGGTACTTGCCCTCCACCGAGGCCCCATAGCCTGGCAGGTTCCCAAATTTCACCCCCGATCCGTTGCACAGGGTGAGAACCCGGTTGGTGCGGTTGTAAGAGGCCGTCCCAGGTGGAAACAGGCGCAGCAACGGCCCAATGAGGGTGTTTTCCATTTCGTCAAACTCCCGGCGCACCAGAAGAATCTGGATTCCCGGATACTGCCAGGCCCCACCCGCTGCCTTCCGCACCACCGCCCAGCTCTTTCCCCCTCCCCGGGCCCCGCCGTAGCAGGTGTATTTCGCCCGGCTGAGGAAAAACCTCCACTGCGGCTCCGAATTGGGCCGGCCCAAATCAATCTCCACCCGTTTCTCCATGGGTTTCCCCCTTTAATTCCATACTTTTGTTCGATTTTAAGAGAAAAAATAAAACTACCCCATATTGGCCATGCCATCCCTGTCCATTGTACTGGGGGCGGACTCACGCGTCCGCCTGCAGGGATCATCGGAAGGCCTCCCGCCCCCTTTCATCCCCAGCGCCAAAGGTCACTTTGATTTCCACCGGCCCGGCGTCCGGCTCCGGCCGGTCGGAATAGCGGATGCCGTCCCCCACATCCTGCCGGAGCAGAAACACCCCCTTGCTGCTGTTGGGGCCGCTCCACCCCTCGCTGGAGAGGATCTGCCCCCGGAGCCAGGTGGCAGTTTTGCGAAGCAGCCTGCCCCGGGGCGTATCCGGCCCGTCCCGCAGCACCTGACTCAGGGCCTCCTCCGTGGTGTCCAGCCAGGCCGCCAGGTGGGGCCAGGAGGCCCGGGCAAACTCCCCCGCCGCCAGCGCCGTCTTATAGGCTTCGATCCGCCGGTTCAATTCCCCCTGCTTCATCTCAAATTTCACCGCTTCCACCTCTCTAGAAAACATTTGTTCGTTTTCATGATAAGACTATACCATACCTCTTTCCCTTTGTCAAGGCCTATCTCGAATTTTTGTTCTAATTTATTTTTCCACGCTGTCCGGGCTCCAAGCCCAGCCAGGCCAGTGCAAACCAGGCAATGCGGTTACCCCAGTAACGTCACTCTCTTATCTTGACAGAACCGGCAGAACATTATATACTAAAGATGGACAGAATCCCCCCAAAGGAAGGTGACGCCCATGGAAACGCAAATTGCAGGCAGCATTGCCCGGATGGACGGGAGCACCAGCCAGGACGCCATCTTCAAGGACGTGCTGGCCTACAAAGAGGTCTTGGCCCACATTATGAAAACCTGCGTGCCGGAATACAAGGACTGCACCATTCCCCAGATCATAGGCTATATTGAGCCCAACCCCCAGGTGGGCCAGGTGGGTCTCCATCCGGACGAGACCAACCCGCCCAAGATTCAGGGCATGTCCACCGAGAGCACCACCACCACAGAAGAGCGGGTGGTCTACGACGTGCGTTTTTCCGCCGTAGCCCCGGGGGAGGACGGGAAAATCGGCCTCATCATCAACATCGAGGCCCAAAGCAAGTACCACCCCGGCTATCCCCTGGTGAAGCGGGCCATTTACTACTGTGGGCGGATGCTGTCGGCCCAATACGGGTCCGTGTTCACCCAATCCCACTACGGGGAAATTCAGAAGGTATATTCCATCTGGATTTGCACCCGGCCGCCTAAGGAGCGGGAAAATACCATCACCAGCTACACCCTCCAGGAGCGGCACCTGGTGGGCCATGTGACAGAGCCGGTCAGGAACTACGACCTGATGAACGTCACCATGATCTGCCTGGGAAAACCGGAGGGCAAACACTACGGAGGTCTCCTGCGAATGCTGGAGGTGCTGTTCACCGGACGATATGCCGCCAAAGAGGTCATACAGATTTTAGAAGACGAGTACGAGTTTGCTCACGCACATACCATGGAAAGGACGGTGTCTGAAATGTGTAATTTGAGCCAGGGTATTTTTGAAGAAGGCATGGAAAAAGGCATGGCGCAAGGCATCGAGCGGGGCATGGAGAAGGGCATGGAAAAGGGCATGGAGAAGGGCATCGCACAAGGCATCGAGCGGGGCACAAACCGGGAGCGGCTGCAAAACATTCGCAGCCTGATGGAAACCACCGGCTGGCCTGCGGAGCAAGTGATGACCGCCATGAAAATTCCGGCAGCAGACCAGCCCAAGTATCTGAAGCTCCTGTCTCTCCCCCAATGAACCAATCTCTCCACAACGCTCATATAGCGGCCCCCGAGGGGGCCGCTATTTTGATTTAGTTTGACAAAACTGCGTCAGGCCGAAGCAACCTCACCGGTTTTCGGAACGAGGCATGGTTTTTTGTACGCATCTCACGGGCTGGTGCCAATTCGCCTGGGTCACCAGCCGCGGCAGCCCACACAGCTGCTATGCCAAATCCTCCACCCTCTCCACCACACCGGCGTGAAGCCGGATGACCGTGTCCGCCTGGCGGGCCAGCTCCATGTCGTGGGTTACCAGGATCACCGTCTGCCCCAGCCGGGCCGCCAGGGTCTTGAGGAGCTTCAGCACCTCCTCCCCCGTGGCAGGGTCCAGATTGCCTGTGGGCTCATCCCCCAGGAGAATGGCCGGCTGAATCATCAGGGCCCGGGCAATGGCCACCCGCTGTTGCTCGCCCCCGGACAGCTCGTCCGGGTACTTGTCCAAAAGCGTTTCAATTCCCAGCGCCTGGGTCACCTCCCGGAAAAAAGCAGGCTCCGGATCTCTGCCGTCCAGGTTCAGGGGAATGGAAATATTCTCCCGGGCCGTGTGCTCCCCCAGCAGGTTGTAGGACTGAAACACAAAGCCAATCCGGCGGCGGCGCAAAATTGCCAGCTGCCTGTCCTTCAGGTCAAAGACGCTCTTACCCTCCAGGTACACCTTGCCCCCGGTGGGCCGGTCCAGGCCTCCCAAAATATGCAGCATGGTGGATTTTCCACTGCCGGACTTGCCCACAATGGCATAAAATCTGCCCTTTGTGAACTCCAAATTCGCCGGTTGCAGCGCCCGGCATTCCAGACTGGTGCCAGGGTGGTACACCTTTTCCACCCCGTCCAATTTCAAAATGGCGTCCATAATTAAGCTCCTTTCGTCGGCGTCAGCTTCGGATATTTTCAATGGGAGAGGCCTGCAGCGGCTTGTCCAGGGCCCGCAGGTGGAACCACAGCAGCACCGGAAGCTCCAGGAGGCACAGGCCCAGGTGGAGTAGCCACGGGTAAGCCGCCAGATCCTCCCGGGCAACCGCCAGCAGCAGCTGCCGGAAAGCCAGTCCCTGGTCCCAACGCTGGACCCAACCGGCCGCCAATACCACCAGCGCCAGAATTCCATGGGAGCCAACCAGGGCAATCAGCCAGTCCCGCAGTGCCTGGAGGGCCTGCCCCCGGTACAGCTGGGCCTTGGTGACGCCCAGGGCCTGCAAAATGCCGGTCCGTCTTCTTCCCTGCTCCTGGGCCGAAACCAGGGTATTGCTGAGAATCATCCAAACAATCACCGTGGCGGCGAAGGCCAGCAGCCCCATGAGGAGGCAGGAGGACAGGGCCTTGTTGTAAATCGCCTGGTTGGAGTCCCGGAGGTTCCCCAAGGTCAAATAGTATTCTCTGGAAATCTGAAACAGGGGCGTCAGGGTGTTTTCCGTGGTGGCCCCCTCCCCGGCATAGAGGCTGAAGCCGGCTTCGCCATAATTGTAGGCGTACAGCCAGTCCTTCCGCATTTGCAGCCCCACCTTTTCCTCATAGGTCATGGTTTTGAAGCCGTCGCTGTACAGGCTATAAAGGAGCTTGGAGCTGCCGATCACCACGTGGCTCTGGGGGTCGCCTGCAAAGGGCCAGACGCCCTGCTCCGGAAAATACCGGATGATGGCGCCCACGGTGACCTCCCGGACCGTCTGGGTGTAATAAGCGGATGAATCCGTTACATGGGGGCAGTCTACCGCCAGGGTGAGGACATCTCCCACCTGCACCGACCGGTCAGCCTCCCACATCTCGCCGGCGCTGGCCGCCAGGCTCAGGTCCATGGCGCCGGAGGACCGCAGGAACTGGGCCATGGAGTCCTCCTTCCCCGCTCCGGAGCCCTGCAGGGGGCGGTACATAGGCAGCAGGAGGATCACTTCCTGCCCCGCCTCAAAGGCCGCCGGATCCACATTCCCTTCCGTCAGCGCCGCCTCCAGGCGAGCAAAGAGGCCGGAGGTCTCATCCACCCCATAGGCCTGGGTCAGGAAAGCCTCCCCCTCCTTCTGGGCAGGCTCTGCCTCAGAGGATGCAAAGAAGCCGCTTCCCCCCGCCTGCTTCAGCGCCGAGAGCACCGGGCTGCGGTCCATCCCCTCGTACCAGAGGAAGATATGGTCCTCCCGCTGCCAGAAGTCCACCCGGGACAGGCCCTCCGCCCGGCCCAGGGCCTCCTGCAGCGCCGCCACCTCCCGGCTGCTGCCGGTATGATTGGACAGCAGGGTATAGTCCGGCTGATCCGCCTGCACCACCGTCTGCCGGTAGGTGTCAAAGGCGGCGTTGCCCAGGAATACGCAAATCAGCTCCATGGTGACCAGGAAGGTGCACAGCGCCGCCATGCCCACCGTCCTGCCTGGATTGGCCGCCCGGTCTCTGGCCCGCAGCCGCCGCCAGGTCTGGCGCTTCATGGGCTTCACTTTCACGTGGCGGCCCTTGCGCCCCTCCATCCGCCCCACCAGGGGGGCCTTCATAGCCCGGAGGCTGGGCATCAGCATACCAAACGCCACCGCCAGGAGGCCGCAGGCCTGACCGGTCAGCACCAAAGGCCAGCTCAGGAAGAGGGAAACCTCCTCCAGCGCTCCCGTCACCCCCCAGGCCACAGCCACGCCTAGGACGTCCCCCAAAATCAGGCTCCCCAGGGTTATGTAGGCGCACTCCCAGGCGAGGAGCTCAAACATCTGCCCGTTGGTAGCTCCCACGCTTCTGAGCAGGGTCAGCCGCCTGGCCCTGCGCCGGAGCTGGATGAAGGAAATCTGAAACACTGCGCACACCGTGATGGTGACGATCACGCCGATCATGGCCGCCCCCATGGTCCCGGTCAGCCCGCCCTCCCGGGGGTAGCCATAGCGGTTCAAGAGGACCTGGCCCTGGTTGTAGGTATAGCCCTCTGTCAGGTCCGGAAGCTCCCAGGAGGCCGATGCATAGATTCCCTCTCCGCTGTCCACCTGCGCCGTACCGTCCAGCAGCTCCTGATAGGGGACCTCTCTGGCGCTGTAATAGGCGCTTACCACAGAGGCTGAGTCAGAACTGTATTGGGGCAGCATCAGATAGGCTATTTGCCCCTCCTCCAGCCTGGTGGAGCCATCACTCATCTCCCACCGGAAGACGGGCACATGGAAGTAAACCTCCCTTCGATAGGAGCTGCCCAGGAGATTCTCCTTTTCCATCCAGACCCCTCCATACCGGCTGGAATCCACCTCCAAATCCACCAGGGAAATTCCGGCCAGGGACGGGTCCTTCGCCTGCTCCTCCGCCCACTGCTCCCGGGCCAGATTCAGGTCCCACTCCGTCGCCTCATGGCCGTAGCCGGCCAGTCCCCATTCATTATCCAGGAGCCGGTAATACTGGTTTTCAGAAATCTCCCGCACCCGGGGCAGCTCGGTTTCCAGCACCTGCCCATAGAGGCCGGCAACCGTTCCGCTGCCCCGGAGGAACAGGAGCTTCTGCTCCTCCGGCAGCCGGTACAGCCGGGGGGCGTCCTTGGTCTCCAGGTAGGACAGGGTGTCCCGGAGCTCCCCTGCCGTAGCCTCTGAGAGGTAGCAATTGGGCAGGGCCGTATCCCCCACATCCCACCGGTCTGACACCGTCTCCACAATGCCCACCACGGTACAGGTCCGGGTGAGCGTCAGATCCTGAGCCGGCACCGCCCCCCGGTCCAGAATCATCTGCTGCAGCTCCGCCTCGTCCAGCTCCACACCTTTGGCATACAGCTGCTCATAGTTGGTGTTGAGACCCCAGGAGACCGCCCCCTGAACGCCGCTGTCGAAAAAGGTGCGGTCCACCTCCACCAGGGCGTCCCGGCCGGTTCCCAGCTGGTACTTGTAATAGTCGTTTAGAGCTGCTCCCCAGCAATTGCAAACTGCCAGAAGCGTAGACCGGTAGGTCTCGTCATCCATCTCCGACACCGGGCAGTGGGTGGCGGTGTCCGGGAACCAGAGCTCCCTTTGCTCCTCCCCGTTTTCATCGATGTAGGTGGAAAAGATGGACCAGACCTCCTCCCGCCACAGCCGCTCCATGATGGCCTGGATGCTTGCCTCCGTGGCGCCATCGCCGAAGGCGCGGATCACGGTCTTTGCCGGAACCTCCTCACCCCGGATGGTCATGGTGCCGGAGGGCAGCTGGCGGCCCCGCAGCTGGGTCAGATGATGCTCCAGGGTGAGGGTGACCGTGCTTCCCACCCCGGTTTCCTCCGGAAACAGGCCCAGCTGGCCCCGCTCCAGGAGAATCTCTCCCGCTGCCTCCGGGGCGCGGCCCTCCACAATCTGAAGGCTTCCCATCCGGGCAAAGTCCTCGCTCCAGGCGGCCACCTGGCCGCACTGCCCGTCTACCCCCAGGAGGGTCACCTCCGCAGTCTCCGCCACCTGGGACAGGCCCGTCAAACTCTCCGCCACTCTGGAATCCCCGCCGCCATACAGGAGGTGCCAGCCGCCGTACAGGCTCTGGCGCTGCCGTGCCTGGCTCCCGCTGAAGGAGGACAGCAGCAGCGTCCCCGCCGTCAGGAATAAAAAACTCATCACAATCACCAGGGCCAGAACCCGGGTGTCCTTACGCCGCCCCCTCATGCCATGGAGGGCCAGTTTTCTCACATGATTCATGGGATACCTCCTGTTGCGCCTCATTCATCCTTGTAAACTCTCTGGTTCACCGCCAGATTTCCGCTGACGGTGTTCACCGTATACTCCAGATCGCTGCTACCAATGTAATACTGTTTCCCGCCCTCAGTGCCATACAGGGGGTAATTCCCCACCATTTGTCCCGAGGTGGTGTCAAAATAGATGCTGAACTTCACCCCCTGGGGCATGTAGAGCTCAATATCCCCGGAAAGGGTTGTGAGGCTCATCTCCTCCGGCGCCTGGCCCGGTATCGCTTGGATGTTTCCGGAGGTGGTCCTCATGGTGACCGCCTGGATGACGCCATCCCAGGTCATATCTCCGGACACGGAGGAGAAATTGGCCTCCTCCGCCTCCACCTCGTAAAGCTCAGTCAGACCGGAAACCGACTGCAGATTCAGGCGGGTAGCGGAAAGCTCCTGAACTGTGAGGCTGGCAGAGAACGTCTGGGCGTGCAGCTCCTCCAGGGACTCCGCCAGCTGGGCGGGAATCCAGACCGTCAGGGTCTTGTCCGGCATGCCGGTATAATGCCCGGGGGCGCAGGATTGAATATACAGGGTATGATTTTCCACCCCATATTGCAGCGCATATGCCTCCTCCACCGCCGTCTCATGGAGGCGGATCACCTCCCCCAGCCAGGGCTTCAGGGTGACCTCCCCCTTCATCCAGCTCAGGTCCAGGGATGTCACATCCGAGATGGGAATGTCGTAAAAGCCCACGGAGGAATAGGCATTGCTCCAGTGTCGGTCGCTGTCAAAGCCAAATTCCTCAGGTTCCTCCTGCTCTGTCTGGGGCTGGGTCGGGAGCTGGGCGGCCTCTGTGGGCGCCGTCGGGGCCACGCTGACCCTGGTCTCCTCCACTGCTTCCTGGGGCTTTGCCCGGCTCACCGTCCAAAACAGGAGGCCCGCCATGCATACAAGCGCCGCCGCGCCGCAACTCACCCCCAGCAGCAGGCCCAAGCGGCCGGACCCTTTGCGGGCCTGGGGATTGTCCCGGAAGATGGCATTTGCAATTTCGGAGACCGGCCCCAGCCGTTCCACCGCCATTTCCGGGTCCATGCCATCCTCCACCATATCGTCCAGCAGCTCAGCATAGTAGTCCAGCTGCCGCCTTCGTTCTGCCCCAGGCAATCCCGCCAGCTCTGCTTTCAGCTGCTTTAAGAATTCATGCTTTGTCATCACGCTGCCTCCTGACAAAATGGTAAATTCCCATCACTTCCTCCTGGCTGGCCAAAAAGCTGTCCAGACGCCGGAGCCCCCGCTCTGTGATGGTGTAGAGCTTGCGCAGGCGGCCATTGTGCTCCACACTGCGCACCGTCAGGCATCCGTCTGTCTCCAACCGCCGGAGGATGGGATACAGGGTAGACTCCGAAATGTCAATGCAGGCCGACAGATCCTTCACAATCTTGTACCCATGAGATTCCCCCCGGCACAGTACGCCCAGCACACAGGAATCCAGCAAGCCGCGCTTCAGCTGCGGATCGATCATCCAAATGCCCCCCTTCGCATAATACTATACAACACGTAGTATCCTTTGTCAAGGAAAATTCCAGCTCCACCCCCACCAATTTCCCCGCCGCGAAGCAGGAAACAGCTGACGTCTGGAGCGCCCCTGCCTGCCGGTCTGCAGGCAGGGGCGTAGGATGTGGCCTCCAGGGCAGACGGGAGCTGCGGTCCAGCCCCTGTGGGGGCATGCCGTGGTGGTTTTCGGCATTCACAAATCCGGGGCAGCGGCCTACTGCCTGGAGACACCGGCGTCCCGTTCCATGGACGAAAACCGGCAGTCTCCCCCACCGGGCGGGGCCGTGGGTTTACCCGGATGGGGACACGGTTGGGCCGTGGAAATTGGGACGGCGTCTTCGCCAGTGCGTCCCATGCTGCTGGTGCATCCAGACAGACAAGCTTCCCACGCCCTTTCTCAGCCGCCGCCTCAGCCGCTTTCCGCCCCGCAGGGCCTTCGGATTCGGATTCGGCTTCGGATTGGGATTCGATTTCGGATTCGGATTGGATTGGATTAGGCGCAGACTTGGTTTCAGGTGCCGTTTCGATACTATTCCGCTTTGCTTCGTGAAACTCAGGGGCAAAATTTTTCAGCTCCTGACCCGGAGCTTCGGGGGGCGGGGCCGGGTATATTTCCCGGCGGGTGCGGCAGACCTGATATTTGCTCCATTGGGGGAAGGCACAGTAGAGTTCTCCCTCCACCCGGTAGGTGATGATGAATCCCAACTCCTCCAGCCGTTCCATCCCCTCGGTCACCTGGTCCTGGGTGACCCCGGGGTAGATGCAGAAAAAGCGGTTTCGGATGATATCCGGCGCCGCAAAATACCGGCCGTAGTCATCGCAGCTCAGAATCAGCCGGACCAGCAGGGCCTGTTGGAACCAGTCCAGCTGCCCCACCTGACGGCTGGTCAAAATAGAATCCCGGATCACTCGATTGGGCATAGGCGCATCCTCCTGTTCAGAGCCTCTCCGGCTCCCGGTTAAGTTAAAAACATTTGTTCGTATATACTATACCACAAATCCCCCGGTTCGGCAACGCCACCCCGGGGGTTATTTTCGCAACCGGCAGAACATTTCCCTGCCGGCCCGCCCCATGTGCGCCCCTATAGAGGCATGCTGTGGGGAACGCCGTAGGGCGCGGCTCCTGGGCGCACCCTACGGCGGAAGAGACTGGCCGGGCGAATTCGTACCGGCCTGAAAGTTGGTCCGGATTTGCCGAAACGTGGCAGATCCCGGAGCATTCTGCCGCCGGTGCGTCCGGGAGGCCGCACCCGGCTGCCCCGGGGGCAGGGGGCTGCGGTCCATTCTATAGAGTCTCGCCTATGATGGACTTGGTGGCGTAGGCGTTGAGGGTCATGTCCCCGGTGTTTCCGGCCAGGTACTCGTAGTAGCCCTGGGCGCCAATCATGGCGGCGTTGTCCCCGCAGAGGGCCAGGGGGGGCATGTACACCTGGACGCCCAGCCCATTGGCCGCCGCCAGGACGTCCCGGCGGATGCGGGAATTGGCGGCGACGCCTCCGGCCACAGCCAGCTTCCTGCAGCCGGTGCGGCCCAGGGCCTCCATGGCCCGGGGCACCAGGGTGTCGGACACAGCGGCGGAGAAGTCTGCGCACAGGTCCTCCACCACCAGAGGCTCCCCCTTCTGCCCGGCGTTGTGAATCAGGTTGATGGCGGCGGTTTTGAGGCCGGAGAAGGACATGTCCAGAGGGTTTTCCCCTCCTCGGGCCCGTGGCAGGGGATACCGCCCCTCCCGCCCCGCCCGGGCTTTTTGGTCCAGAGCGGCCCCGCCGGGATAGGGCATTCCCAGGACCCGGGCTACCTTGTCAAAGCACTCCCCGGCGGCGTCGTCCAGGGTGGTACCCAAAATCTCCATGTCCGTATAGTCCCGGACATGAACCAGCATGGTGTGCCCGCCGGAGACCACCAGGCAGAGGAAGGGGGGCTCCAGCTCCGGGTAGGCCAGGTAGTTGGCGGCGATGTGGCCCCGGATGTGGTGCACTGGAATCAGGGGCACATCCAGAGCCAGGGCAGCCCCCTTGGCAAAGTTCACCCCCACCAGCACCGCGCCAATGAGCCCCGGGGCATAGGTGACGGCAATGCCGTCCACATCCTTCCGCTTCAGCCCCGCCCGGACCAGGGCCTGGTCCGCCAGGCCGTAAATGGCCTCGATGTGCTTACGGGACGCAATTTCCGGCACCACGCCCCCGTAAATCCGGTGCAAATCCACCTGGGAGGCGATGCAGTCTGTGAGAACCCGCCGTCCGTCCTCCACCAGGGCCACAGCGGTCTCGTCGCAGGAGGATTCCACGGCCATCAGTATCATAAATCCCACTCCTTTCGGAGAATCTCCCCGTCCTCCTTGGGCGACAGGTAATACCCCCGGCGGCAGCCCACCCGGACAAAGCCCAGGCTCCCATACAGCGCCTTGGCCGGCCCATTGGAGGCCCGGACCTCCAGGGTCAGGCTGTGCACGCCACCGCCGGCCAGCTCCCGGATCAGGGCCGTCACCAGCGCCCGGGCAATCCCCCGGCGGCGGGCGGCCGGCAGGACGGCCAAATTCATCATATCCGCCTCTCCCATCACCGACTGGCTGCCCACATAGCCCAGGACCTCTCCCCCGGCCTGGGCCACCAGCCACAGGCTGAGGGGGTTGTCCAGCTCCGAAGCCACGCTGCTCTCACTCCAGGGGTCCGGGAAGGCGCTTCGTTCCAGGGCGGCAATCTGGGGTACATGGGCCGCCTCCATCCTTACAATTTCATATTCCATCACTTTGCCTCATACCAGCTTCTGCCCACCTTGGCCTCTGCCACCAGGGGGACGGACAGCTGGGCCACCGACTCCATCTGGCCGGTGACAATGGCCCGGACCTGCTCCGCCTCCTCCGGGGGGCACTCCACAATGAGCTCATCGTGGACCTGGAGAATCAGCTTGGCCTGCAGGCCCGCCTCCTCCAGCGCCCGGTCCACCCGGACCATGGCCAGCTTGATGAGGTCCGCCGCCGTGCCCTGAATGGGGGTGTTGAGGGCGATTCGCTCCGCGCCCTGGCGGATGTTGTAGTTGCTGCTCTTCAGCTCCGGGATATACCGTCTCCGTCCGAACAGGGTGGTGACGTAGCCCCGGTCCTTGGCCTCCGCCACAATCTCCCTCATATAGGCCCGAACTCCGGCGTACCGGTCCAGGTAGGAGTCGATGTATGCCTTCGCCTCATACCGGCTCACGCCGATGTCCTCGGCCAGGGAGAACTCCGAAATGCCGTAGACAATCCCAAAATTCACCGCCTTGGCATGGCGGCGCTGGAGGGGCGTGACCTCCTCCGGGGGGACGCCAAAGACCTGGGCCGCAGTGGCGGTGTGAATGTCCCGGCCGGTCCGGAAGGCCTCCTGCATCAAGGGGTCTTCTGCAATGTGGGCCAGGACCCGAAGCTCAATCTGGCTGTAATCCGCATCCACAAATACCCAGCCAGGGCGGGGCACAAACATCTTCCGGATCTCGCTGCCCAGCTCCGTACGCACCGGGATGTTCTGCAAATTGGGGTCTGTGGAGGACAGGCGGCCTGTGGCCGTGACCAGGTTCTGGAAGGTGGTCCGAATGCGCCCATCGGGGCCAATCACCTTCAGAAGGCCGTCGGCATAGGTGGACTTCAGCTTGGTGAGGACCCGGTATTCCATCACCTGCCTCACCATGGGGTGCTTGTCCGCCAGCTTCTCCAGCACCTCGGCATTGGTGGAGTAGCCGGTCTTGGTCTTCTTCACCGGCGGCAGGTTCAGCCGCTCAAACAGGACCTCTCCCAGCTGCTTGGTGGAGTTGATGTTAAACTCCCCACCGGCGTAGCCGAAGATTGCCTGCTCGCAGGCGGCAATCCGTTCCGTCAGCATTTGGCCGAAGCTCACCAGGGTATTCCGGTCCACAGCCACTCCCTCCCGCTCCATGCGGTACAGGGTGGCGCACAGGGGCAGCTCGATTTCCCGATACAGGTTCTCCATCCCCTGCTCCTGCAGCTTCGGCTCCAGGCACTCCCTCAGCTGCCACAGGGCGGCAGCCCGGTCCTCCAGGCCCTCCGGCGTCCGGCCCAGGTAGGCCATGGCCACCTTGGTCAGGCTGTAATCCCCCTGGGAAGGATTCAAATCATAGGCGGCCAGGGCCGTATCAAACCGGAACCCCGCCTGAGGCAGCCCCAGGGCCTCCAAATCATGGAGGCAGGTTTTGAGGTCATGGCAGATTTTGGGGGTCTCCGGCCCCAGGAGGGCCTCCAGGCGGCCCTCCCGCTCCAGGGGCGGCACGGCGCATACCCCTTCTGCCCAAGCCACGGCCACGGCGCCGTCCTCCCCCAGGACCAGGGCGCAGGGCGTCCCCGCCTCCGGCAGCTCCTGCCGGTGGGGAAGCTGCACCGCCACCTGCTGTGGCTCCGGCTCCGGAGCCGCCTCCCGCAGCTTGTAGCGGTCTATGAGCTTCACAAACTCCAGCTTGACAAAGAGGTCGTACAGTTCCTTTTTGTTGGGCTCCTGAAGCATGGCCTCCTGGGGCGTAAAATCAATGGGGGCGTTGCACCGGATGGTGGCCAGGTCATAGGACAGCTCCGCGCTCTCCCGGCCGGCCTCCAGCTTTTCCCGAAGCTTGGGCCGGATGGAGGGATCGTCCAGGTGACGGTACACCTCCGCCATGGCGCCGAACCTCAGGAGCAGCTCCCTGGCCGTCTTGGGTCCCACACCGGGAACCCCGGGGATGTTGTCAGAGCTATCCCCCATGAGGCTTTTCAGATCCACCAAAATGGGGGGCGGGAAGCCATACTCCGCCTGGAAGGCCGCCTGGTCATAGCAGTTGGCCGTGGTCTGGCCGCCCTTGGTCAGGAGCAGCTTCACCTGCACATGGGAGTCGATGAGCTGCAGGCTGTCCCGGTCCCCGGTGACCACCACGCAGTCCCAGTCCTCCTGGCCGCACCGCTTGCCCACGGTGCCGATGACGTCGTCTGCCTCCCAGCCCTGGCACTCCAGGATGGGAATGTTCATGGCCCGGAGGACCTCCTTCAGAAGGGGCATCTGCTGGGCCAGCTCCTGGGGCATCCCATGGCGGGTGGCCTTATAGCCGTCGTACCGCAGGTGGCGGAAGGTGGGGCCCTGGAGGTCAAAGGCCACGCAGACCCCATCGGGGCGCTCCTCCTGCTCCATGCGCTGCAGGATGTTCAGGAAGCCAAAAATGGCGTTGGTGTACAGCCCCTCCCGGGTGGTCAGGGGCCGGACGCCGTAAAACGCCCGGTTGACCACGCTGTTGCCGTCTAAAATCATCAGTTTCATTGGATTACCTGCTCCATTTCGTCCCCTGGGGGGTGTCGGTGATGGTGATGCCCCGGGCCTTCAGCTCATCCCGGATTCGGTCCGCCTCTGCCCAGTTTTTGGCCTTTTTGGCCTCCGTGCGCTGCCGGACCAGAGCGTCGATCTCCGGATCCCCCTCTTCCTGGGCCTCCCGGTCCGCCTGGCGCTGCTTCTGCCCATGGGCCAGAAGGTCCAGGCTGAGGACCCGGTCGAAATCCGCCAGGGCCGCCAGCTTGGTGGCGTCGTTGGTCTTGGCCTTCAGCACGTCATACAGGGCCGTAATGGCCAGGGAGGTGTTGAGGTCGGCGTCCATGGCCTTTTCAAACCGAACCTTCAGCTCCCCAAAGGCCGCCTCGTCCACTTCCTCCGGCTTTTCCGGGTCCAGGGCGGCAATTTTGGCAATCAGCTTGCCATAGGCCGCAGCGGCATTGTCCAGGTTCTCATAGCTGAACACCAGATTCCGCCGGTAGTGGGACTGGAGGCAGAAGAACCGGTAAACCATGGGGTCATAGCCCTTTTTCTCCAGGAGGGAAACGGTCAAAAATTCCCCGCTGGACTTGGACATCTTCCCGGACTCCGTATTCAGGTGGTGCACGTGGAACCAGTAATTGCACCATTTGTGACCCAGGAAGGCCTCGCTCTGGGCAATTTCGTTGGTGTGGTGGGGGAAGGCGTTGTCAATGCCGCCGCAGTGAATGTCCAGGTCCTCCCCCAGGTGCTTGATGCTGATGCAGGAGCACTCAATGTGCCAGCCGGGATAGCCCACACCCCAGGGGGAGTCCCATTTCAGAGCCTGGTCCTCAAATTTGGACTTGGTGAACCAGAGGACGAAGTCATTTTTGTTCCGCTTATTGGCGTCCTCCTCCACGCCCTCCCGGACGCCCACCGCCAGGTCCTCCTCGTTGTGGTCGTTGAACACATAGTATTGTTTCAGCTTGGCCGTATCAAAGTACACATTTCCTCCGGCCAGGTAGGCATACCCCGTCTCCAGAAGCCGGGAGACCATAGCGATATACTCCCCAATGCAGTTGGTGGCAGGCTCCACCACATCAGGCCGCTTGATGTTCAGCTTCTTGCAATCCTGGAAGAAGGCGTCGGTGTAGAATTGGGCGATCTCCATCACGGTTTTGTGCTCCCGCTTAGCGCCCTTGAGCATTTTGTCCTCACCGGTATCCGCATCGGAGGCCAGGTGGCCCACATCCGTGATGTTCATCACCCGCTTCACCGGGTAGCCCTCATAGCGCAGGTACTTCTCCAGCACGTCCTCCATGATATAGGACCGGAGATTGCCAATGTGGGCAAAGTGGTACACCGTGGGGCCGCAGGTATACATCTTCACCTGCTCCGGGTGATTGGGGACAAATTTTTCTTTCTGATGGCTGAGGGAATTGTACAGGTACATCGTTTAAAGCTCCTTCCTTTGTAGCTGTGCTTCCAGCTGCTCCACCCGCTGCCGGAGCTCCAGAAGCTCCAGGGCAATGGGGTCCGGGGTGTGGACATGGTCCAGTTTTTCTCCGTTGACCCGGACCACCCGGCCCGGGACGCCCACCACTGTGGAATTGTCCGGCACATTTTGCAGCACCACGGCGTTGGCCGCCACACGGGCATGATCCCCAATTCGGATGGGTCCTAGTATTTTTGCGCCGCTGCCCACCATCACATCGTTGCCCAGGGTGGGGTGCCGCTTCCCGCTGGAAATGCCGGTGCCGCCCAGGGTCACGCACTGGTACAGCAGGCAGTCGTCTCCAATTTCCGCCGTAGCTCCCACCACAATGCCGGTGCCGTGGTCAATGACCAGGCGGCGGCCAATGGTGGCGGCGGGGTGGATCTCCACCCCGGTGACCCACTTGGCATGCTGGGACACCCAGCGGGCCAGAAAACGGCAGTGATGGCAGTAGAGCCAGTGGGAAATGCGGTAATAGATGGTCGCATGCAGGCCGTTGTACAGGAAAAAAATCTCCAGCGCCGACCGGGCAGCGGGGTCGTTTTTTTGATAGGCGCGAATGGTTTCGCGTAAAAAGCCCATAGGCATCCCTCCTAACGGGTCCATTCTATGAAGAAAACCCGCCCCTTGTTTCTCTCAAGAGGCGGGCCATGGCTCGCGGTTCCACTCTGATTTCTCACTTTTGGCCTTGACGCGGCCAACGGGGTCTCCCCTTCACTCCCGGACGCACTTCCCACCCGCGCACAAACACCGCCCTGGCTTCCAGCCGATGGCCAAGGCTCTCTGAGGGGCGCAGCGGGGGTACTCTTTCCGTTCCACGTGATATGAAATTTGCTCCATTTTACCATCTCCCGCCGCCCCTTGTCAAGAGCGGCGTCGGGATGATTCCAGACAGCGGCATTTCCTGATCGGTCCGCCGGATATCCCCGTTCCTCGTCCGCCTCGCTTCCTTCGGCGCCTTCCCCGGGGGAAGGCCGGGCGCTGCCGCGCCCGTGCCTTTGCAGCCGTGCGGCTGAAATAACCGGCGTGGACATCAGGCGGCCAGCTTCCGCAACGCCACTGGATGCGCAATGGCGCGGGAGCGCCCCCTGGGGTTTATTGTTTCCCTCTCCGGCAGCTCCCGGTTCCGTTTCCGGCAGCCAGGGTGTAATGGCGGCAGAGATACCGCCAGGTGTGCCGGTCCACCTCGCCGGTCACCGGCAGGCCGCAGAGGGCCTGAAAGCGGCGCACCGCCGTGACTGTGGACGCATCCAGCGTGCCGCTCACCGGCGTCTGAGGAAGGCCACGATACACGGAGCTCAGGACCCGCAGCGCCGCCTGTACCAAATAGATGTGGTAGTTGCTCTCTCCCGGTTTCATCGTCTGCTGGGGGTTCAAAATGGGCTGCATGGCCTCTGCAGGAGCCTGCTGCACCAGCTGAGCCTGGTAGGTTTGCACCAGACGCTCCCAGGTGACTCCGTTCATCACCCCGGTGGCAGGCAGACCGTAGTACCGCTGAAAGGCAGTCACTGCCGCCATGGTGTTGGGGCCGAACACGCCGTCAGGCACCACCGGCAGCAGGCGATTGTTTCCCTCCGCCGCAAACCGGAGCATGGTCTGCATACTCTCAACAGGGCGGCCGACGTAATAACTAGGCTCTGAAATCATCTTCCTGTCACCTCCCCCGGCACTCCGTCCTGCTGGCCCATGCTGAGCTCTGCACCTGGAAATTGTGTCATGCGGGTGGTCTGGGAATACCGGTCCCCTGCCCTTGCCGGCGGCTCATTTCGGCTTGTGCCGGTCCGGGGCCCCCGGCTTTGCCCCCGTGGAGTGGCCGGGGCAAAGGCAGTCTGGGCAGCGGCCCCTCCCTCCGGCGCAAAGGGGAACAGCTCCTGGTTGCGGAACAGGTTGTTATCGATGCTGCGGAACTGGCTCTCCAGTCTCAGCCAGGTCTGCTCATCCACCGCTCCGCTCTGGGGCAGGCCAAAGTAGCGCTGGGCTGCCAGCACCGAGGCCCGGGTGGCGGGGCCAAAGATGCCGTCCACCTCCACCGGCGGGATGGCAGGTATCACACTGGAGAGGACCTGCAGCATGTATTGCAGCTGCCGCACCTCCTGGCCCTGGCTTCCCTGCTGCAGCGCGCCGCCGTAGTTCCAGGATATGTTGTAGAACTGCTGGCCCTGGGAGCGGAGCTCCGCCAGGGAGGTGACCCCCACATACAGCCGCACCAGAGCATACCAGGTCGCCCTGCCCACAACTCCGTCCGGGGTCAGGCCAAAAATCTCCTGGAACCGGCGGACTGCGTTCTCCGTCTGAGAGCCGAAGATGCCGTCCACCGGGGAGATCTTGGGAATGGCCGGGTAGTTCTGCCCCACCCGGTTCAGAGAGGTCTGAACCACCACCACATTGGGACCCGTGCTGCCCCGCCGCAGCGCCGTCCCGGGATAGGACTGCACCAGACCCTGCACCGGCGCATTGGTCACGATTTCGATGTTGTCGCCGTAGTAGGTGCGGAGAATATCCACAGAGTTGTAGCCCTGCTCCGCCAGGTTCTGGGACCCCCACTGGCTGAGCCCCTCGCAGGTGACGGTCGTCCCGTTGCAGAATTTGGCAGCCAGAGGCTCCACAAAGCCTGGGCGGCGGAGGTAGTTGTTGAAGATATCGTCCACAATGGCGTCGATGTTCTCAAATGTATTCCGCCCGTTCACAAAGGCCTGGTCGTAGGCAGTGGAATTGGTGATCTCAAAGTTGTAGCCCCGGCTCCGGTAAAACTCCGTGTAAACCCGGTTCAGGGCAAAGGAAATGATGGCAAGAATGTTGGCCCGCAGGGCGCTCTCATCCCAGGTGGGATAGATCTCTGAGGAGGCCACATTCTTCACATAGTCCGTAAAGGGAAGCGTCACATTGGCCGCGTTCGAATCCGGGGGGCCAAGATGGACCGTGATTTGCTCCGGTACGTATGGAATGACAACAGGCATGGCCGCACCTCCTAAAGGTTCTGGGGCGGCACGTCAAAATACTCCACCCGGTCATACTGCTCCGGAAACGTGGGCAGGGGAATCAGCTCCAGGGGCTGCAGGGTGATGACCCCGGCAAACACCTGGGCATTGTCCACCTGAATCTGCTCATAATCCGGATGCTGCACCCGGATGGACACTGTGGTAAAGGGTTTGCCCCGGAAATTGGGGTCGCGGCTCTCCGAAGCATCCGGCACCTTGACGGCCACCGGCTGGATCTGTCCGCTCTCATTGGTGAGACGTGCAGCCAGAAGCGTCCCGTCGTCTGCCACAATGGCCACGGCCGCCCCCGGCACGGGAATCTGCGCTTCGGAAGTGGTATATACGTGAACCTGAATAAAACCTTCTGCAGGCATAGCGCCCTCCTCCTTCCAAACACTGGCGCTCCCCTTCCGGGTACCGGCGTACCGCTTAGACGGCGCCGCCTATGCCCATCCCTTTCTACCACACAGGCGGACCATCTGCGCGGTCACCCACATCCCCCTCCGGGTAAGCGCCAGGATCCGTCCATTCTATGCAGCCGGAGGCGAAGATGTCACTGAAACGTCCATCTCCAGGAAAAGCCTGCCCCTAAAAAGTGACTGCCGGGAAGAAGGGCGGTCTTGACCGCTCCCCTTCCCGGCAGCTTCCAGGAGTATCAAATCAACAAATTAGCCCTCTTCGTCCTTCTTGGCGTCGGCAATGATCTTCGCCTGGTTGGCCTGAGGCACTTCCTCATAGCGGACGAAATTCATGGAGAAGGAGCCACGGCCCTGGGTCATGGCCCGGAGGTCGATGGTGTAGGAGCTCATTTCAGCCTGAGGCACCTCAGCCTCCACAACCTGCCAGCCACGGCGCTTGGGGTCGGGATTCATACCCATGATACGGCCACGGCGCTTGTTCAGGTCGCCGATGATGTCGCCCATGTTGGCATCGGGGATGTAGACCTTCAGCTCACAGATGGGCTCCAGCAGCGTGGGGCCGGCATTGGGCAGGCCGTCTTTGTAGGCGATGCCAGCGGCGGTCTGGAAGGCCATATCGGAGGAATCCACAGGGTGGGAGGAGCCGAAATACAGGGTGGCCTTCAGGAACACCACGGGGTAACCGGCCAGGACGCCCTTGCCCACGCAGTTTCGCAGTCCCTTTTCCACAGAGGGGATGAAGTTCTTGGGCACGCAGCCACCCACCGTCTCGTCTGCGAAGATCATCTCCTCAGACTCCTGCTGGGGCTCGAAGCGGATGTATACGTCGCCAAACTGGCCGTGACCGCCGGACTGCTTCTTGTGGCGGCCATGGACCTCCACCTTTTTCTTGATGGTCTCCCGGTAGGCAATCTTAGCGGGCCGGAGCTCGGCCTCCACATTGTATTTGGACTTCAGCTTGGCGCACAGCACATCCAGGTGAATGTCGCCCACGCCGGAAATGATCATTTCCTTGGTTTCGCCACTGTTGCCGAAGGTGAAGGAGCAGTCCTCCTCGTTCAGCTTGGTGAGGCCGTTGGCAATCTTGTCTTCCTGGCCCTTGACCTTGGCGTAAACTGCCAGGGTGTAGCAGGGCTCCTCGTAGGTAATGGGGGCCAGAGCCACCACCTTACCGGCAGCGCCCAAGGTGTCGCCGGTGCGGACATTGGCCAGCTTGCTCACCACGCCGATGTCGCCGCAGCAAATCTTGGTGGCGTCCAGATACTTCTTGCCCTTGGGCAGGAAGAGACGGCCCAGCTTCTCATTGCTGCCGGTGCGGGTATCCGTCAGGGTCAGGTCGGAGGTCACATCCCCGGAGAAGACCTTGAAGAAGGAGTTCTTGCCGTACTGGTCGATGAGCGTCTTGAACACGAAGAGCATGGGAGCGCCCTTCTGGTCCAGGGCGATTTCGCCGCCCTCGGCTGTGGGCATCGGCTTGCCCTCCAGGGGGTTGGGCGCATATTTTACCAGGTTGTCCAGGAGGTTCAGGGTGCCAAGCCCGGTCATGGAGCAGCCGCAGAACACAGGGAACAGGGAGCGGCTGTTGATGGCAGCCCGGATACCGGCGTTCAGCTCCTCCGGGGTGAAGGGCTCTTCCATGAAGAATTTCTCCATGAGCTCTTCGCTGGTCTCTGCCACAGCCTCATTGAGCGCGTGCTGGTACAGCTCCAAGTGGTCGGCTGCATCCCCGGGAAGCTCCATCTTGCTGCCGTCGGGCTTTGTGGCCGTGCCACTGACCACATCCACCAGGCCCAGCACCTTCTCCCCAGAGACAATGGGGAAGGTCAGGGGAACCACGCCCTGGCCGTATGTATCGTGGAGGGCGTCGTAAACCTGGAAGAAATCGGCATGTTCCTCATCCAGCTTGGAAATATAGAACATGGCGGGAAGACCTGCCCCAGCCAGGGCGTCCCAGCCCTTTTCCGTGCCCACAGCGATGCCGCCCTTGGCGGTGAGGCAGATGAGACCGGCGTCCGCCACCCGGAGAGACTGGGCCACCTCGCCAGAGAAGGCAAAGTAACCGGGGTTATCCAGAATGTTCAGCTTGCACTTATTATATTCTACCGGCAGCACAGCGGTGGAGATGGAGTATCCGCGCTTGATTTCTTCCGGGTCGAAGTCACTGGTGGTGTTTCCGTCCGTGCGCTTGCCCAGACGGTCAATGGCCTTGGTCAGAAACAGCATGCTCTCGGCCAGGGCGGACTTTCCGTCGCCACCGTGGCCCAGCAGGCAAATATTACGAATGTCCTTAGCAGTGTACATAAGAAAATTACTCCTTTCATGGGGCCCTCCCCCATTCACTTTGCGCGCAGTGGATCGGCACCACAACGGTATCATTATACACGAAAGAAAATTCGATTTCAATGCCTTTTTTTGCAATTTTGCCAAACCCAGCAAAAAACAAAACAAGGTTTCCCCCTGTTTCCCCATCCAAATGGATGGACATCAAGGGCGGACATGGAAAAGCCGGGAAACGGCAGCGTTTCCCGGCCAAAGCCATCTGTGGTTCACCCGTTGGATTCTCCCTGAGCGCCTAAATTCCCCCGCTTATATCGGGTCAAACAGGGATCCGGGACCCGCTGCGTCCATGTCCCGGCCCTCCATACAGGCCTTAAACTGGGCGCCGGACATGGTCTCGTGAGCCAGAAGGAACTCCACCACCTGGAAGAGCTTCTCCCGGTCCTCCTGCAAAATCTTCTCACAGTGGCGATAAGCCCGGTCGATGATCTCCCGGACCTCCCCATCCAGGAGGCCCGCCACCTGCTCCGAGTAGGACTTGGTCTTTTCGTAGTCCCGGCCAATGAACACCTCTTCGTCGCTGCTGTAGGCAATGGGACCGATTTTTTCGCTCATGCCGTATTTGGCCACCATATCCCGGGCCACCTGGGTGATGTGACGGATATCCTGGGAAGCGCCTGTTGAGATGTCCTGGCAGAACAGCGCCTCCGCCACCCGTCCCCCCAGACCGGCCACAATCTCCTCATACATCTCGTTGCGGGTCATGTGGCTCGTTTCCTCCTCCGGCAGGCTCACCGTGAGGCCGTTGGCCCTGCCCCGGGGAACGATGGTGATCTGGTGTACCGGGTCGTGATTGGGCAAGCGGTACATGGCCACGGCGTGGCCGGCCTCGTGAATGGCCGTGATGCGCAGGTCCCGCTGGAGCTGCTTCCGGCTCTTCTTTTGAGGTCCGGCAATGATCTTCATCATGGCCTCATTCAGATCCTCTGTGGTAATCACCTGCCGCTTCTCCCGGACGGCCAGAATGGCAGCCTCATTCAGAAGATTCTCCAGGTCCGCACCGGTGAAACCGGCCGTGGCCAAGGCAATGGCCTTCAGGTCCACCTGTTCATCCAGCCGCTTATCCCGGGCATAAATCTTGAGGATGTCCTGCCGGCCCTGGACGTCGGGCGTACCCACATAAATCTGCCGGTCAAACCGGCCGGGGCGCATCAGGGCGGGGTCCAGAATGTCCTGCCGGTTGGTGGCTGCCAGGACAATGACGCCTTCGTTTTTCTGGAATCCATCCATCTCCACCAGGAGCTGGTTCAGGGTTTGCTCCCGTTCATCGTGACCGCCTCCCAGGCCTGCGCCTCTCCGGCGGCCCACCGCATCGATTTCATCGATGAAGACAATGGCCGGCGCGATTTTCTTCGCCTGGTCAAACAGGTCCCGGACCCGGCTGGCGCCCACGCCCACATACAGCTCCATAAAGTCGGAGCCGGAAATGGACAGGAAGCCCACGCCGGATTCCCCGGCCACAGCCCGGGCCAAAAGGGTCTTGCCTGTACCCGGAGGGCCCACCAAAAGCACGCCCTTGGGCACCTTCGCACCCATCTGGTTGAACCGGTCGGGGTCCCGGAGAAAGTCCACAATTTCCTGCAGCTCCGCCTTTTCCTCGTCGGCTCCCGCCACATCGTCAAAGGTGACGGGCTTCCCGGCAGAGCCCAGGCTGGTCCTGGCCCTGGTGAACCCAGCCAGGCCATTGCCCCCTGCATTGGACCTGGAGCTGAGGAACATCCAGACCAAAATCAGCGCCAGGCCTGCCAGGAAATAGGGAATGGACCGCTCCAGCACATTGGTCTGGGTATCCGGTTGGAAGTCATACCCGGTCAGGGTGCCCTTCTCCCTCTGTTGGCGGACCATCTCCGCCGTATCCTGGCGGAAGGCATCGGTATCATCCAGGTAGGCAATGGCGTCATACGCCCCATTCAGCGGCTCGTGAAGGGTCATCTCCAGGACGCCGTCCTTCACCGTAAAGCTACTGACGTTTTCCTCCTGGAATTGCTCCAGCACCTGAGAATAGGGCAGCCCCTGGGGCTGCAGGAAGCGGAGCAGCCAGCTTCCCAGGAAAAAAATCAGCACCAGCAAAATCAACATGGGAATGACGCTGCGGATTCGTTTCTCGTTCAATGGGGTAATCTCCTTTGGTTATTTCATATATGCTTCCGGCTTCAAAACGCCCACATAGGGCAGATTCCGGTAGCGCTCGTCAAAGTCCAGGCCATAGCCCACCACAAAGAGGTTGGGGATGGTAAAGCCTACGTAGTCCGCCTGAATTTCTGCACGCCGGCGGTCCGGCTTATCCAGGAAGGTGCAGATCTTGAGCGAAGCGGGATGCTTGGTCATTAAGTAATCCACCGTATGGCGCAGGGTGAGGCCGGAGTCCAGAATGTCCTCCAGAATCACCACATGGCGGCCCTCAATGTCCGCCGAAAGGTCCTTCTTCACCCGGACGACGCCGGAGGATTCGGTGCCGCTGCCATAGGAGGACACCGCCATAAAGTCAATCTGGCAATCAATGGGAATGGCCCGGATCATATCGGCAAAAAACACCACCACGCCCTTCAGAATCCCCACAAAAATGGGATTCTTCCCATGGTAGTCTGCCGTCAGCTGCCGGCCCAGCTCGCCAATGCGAGCCTGAATCTGGTCTTCGGATAGGAGAATGCGTTCCATAGCATTGTGCATAACAGATGACCTCTTTCTCTTCAGTTGGATTTGGACAGGCGAATTTCCACCGCCGGGCCGCCGGCAGGGGCAGCAAAATCCAGATTGACGCCGATGCCCCCTACGCCAAGAATCTGGTCCCCGGCAGCTACCACCGGCATGGCATCCCGCGCCTGCGCCGGAATCTTCCGATCCATCAGCAGGCGGCGCAGGCTCCGCCGTCCACCCGGGAGGCGAAGCGCATCCCCGGCCCGGCGAGAGCGAAGAACCCATGTACATTTTGTAATTGTATCACAGGCAATCCCAAATGTGAACGGCGTATTTTCAATTTTTTCTCCCTCCGGCAAAAAACTGCACCGGACCTGCCAACCGGCCGCCACCGTCACCCCGGGGACCGCCAGAGGAGTCTCCTCCAGGGGGAACGGCACAGTCCGGGGCGCCAGCCTTTCGTATTGCCGCCCCAGGAGAAGCCCTCCGGGAAAGGCCGCCCAGGCGCCGGGACGCCGGGAGCGGGCCAAGGCCTCCGCCTGGCGCAGATGGACTGCCTCCGGCTCAAGAAGGCCGCACCGCCGGAGAAAGCCCGCCAAAACCCGGCGGCGCAGGGCCGGATGCAGCGCCAGAAGGCCGGGGCAATCCAGCCCCCCTCCGTCCCAGAGTTCATCCAGAGCCGCCTCGGCCTCCTGGGCGAGAAAGGCCTCGTCCAGCCGCAAAGTCAGGGCGGTCTCGCTGCAGCTCCGGGCAAACCGGGGATTTTCCTGCCGCAGCAGGGGCATGATCCGGCTCCGGACCCGGTTGCGCAGGAAATCCGGCTGGCCGTTGGAGCTGTCTTCCACATGGGGAAGATTCCAGTGCTCCAAAAACGCCTCCACCTCCTGGCGGGTCACCCCCAGCATCGGCCGGATCACCCGGCCCCGGGCAGGCGCAATTCCACCCAGTCCCCGGAGCCCTGCGCCCCGAATCAGATGGAGCAGCACCGTCTCGGCGTTGTCATCCGCCGTGTGGGCCGTGGCAATTTTCGCGGCCGGGTCCAGGGACTCCAAAAATGTATACCGGGCCCGCCTTGCCGCATCCTCCAGGCCCCGTCCCTGGGCCTGGACCTGGGTTCGGCCCACAGTCAGGGGAATCTGGTACCCGGCGCAGAGCTGCCGGACAAAGTCCTCATCCCGGTCTGACTCCTCCCCCCGGAGGCCGTGGTTCAAGTGGGCGGCGGAGAGCTTCAGGTCCAGCTGCTCCCGCAAAAGATACAGGCACCACAGCAGCGCCACAGAGTCCGCCCCGCCGGAGATGGCGCAGATGACCCGGTCCCCCTGCTCCAAAAGCCGATGCTCCCGGCAAAACGATAGAATTTGAGTTTGAAATGTCATAGGCAAATATCAGCAAGGGGTATCGCAGGCTGCCTGCGATACCCCGGCGCGCGTTCTACGGCTTCATTCAGCATGCTTCCACTCCCGATCGGTGAAGGTGGTGTACTGGGGGAGCCACTGGAGTTTGACCGTACCGGTCTCGCCGTGGCGGTTTTTGGAAACAATACATTCGGCCACGTTCTTTTCCTCGGAATTTTCATTGTAGTAGTCGTCCCGGTACAGAAACAGCACCTCATCTGCATCCTGCTCAATGGCGCCGGACTCCCGAAGGTCGGAGAGGATGGGGCGCTTGTCCTGGCGGCTCTCGTTGGCGCGGGAGAGCTGGCTCAGACAAATCACCGGTACGTTCAGCTCCTTGGCCATGATTTTCAGAGCCCGGGAAATCTCCGAAACGACCGTGACCCGGTTCTCCCCGCCCTTGCCATAGCCGGAGCCAGTCATGAGCTGAAGGTAGTCCACCAGCACCAGTCCCAGGTTGTCCAGGCGGCGGCACTTGGCGTTCATCTCCGCCACGGTGATGGAGGGGTTGTCGTCCACCCGGATATCCGTCTGGCTGAGGGCGGCGGAAGCCAGAGCCAGCTTGGTCCACTCCTCCTCGGAGAGCTTACCGGTGGCCATTTTCTGGCTGTCCACAAAGCTCTCCCCGGCCAGAAGACGCATGGCCAGCTGCTCCCGGGACATTTCCAGGGAGAAAAAGGCCACAGTCTGCCCGTATTTCTTTGCCACATTCAGGGCGATGTTCAGGGCAAAGGAGGTCTTACCCATGGCAGGCCGGGCGGCAATGAGGAGCAGGTCCGACCGGTTGAGACCGTTAATTTTCCGGTCCAAATCTATGAGGCCCGTAGACAGGCCCGGGATGTCGCTGTCGGATTGGGCCAGCTCCGTGAGGCGGTCGAAGACCTTGTGGAGCACCAGGCTGATGGGCTCCAGGCTCTCCCCCCGCTCGCCTTTGCGCAGGGCGTAAATCTTCTTTTCCGCCGACTCCAAAATCTCCGCCGGCGTACCCACGCCCTCATAAACCGTCTCGGAAATTTCGGAAGCCGCCGTGGCCAGGCTCCGAAGCAGGGCCTTGTCCCGGACGATGGAGGCATACCGGACGGCGTTGGCCGAGGTGGGGGTAATCTCCATGAGCTGTTTGATGTACTCAATGGAACGATCCTGCCATACGCCTCGCTCCTGCATTTTGTCCAGGACTGTCACCGGGTCAATGACCTGGGAGAAGTTGAACATGGCGTAGATGGTCTCGTAAATCTCCCGGTTTTGCTGGAGGTAAAAATCCTCCGGCTTCAGCAGACCAATGACGTCGGCCACACACCGGCTGTCGATGAGCATGGCGCCCAGAACCGACTGCTCCGCCTCCAGGGAGTGGGGCGCCTGCCGGCCCAGCAATTCTTCCTCCCCAGCCACCACATTCGCCTCCTTTCAGGCCATCTAGAAATCAGCTTTTCTCTTGAATCTGCACGGTGAGCTGCGCCGTGATCTCGTAGCCCAGCTTGCACCGGATGGTGTAGGTGCCCACGTTTTTAATGGGCTCGTCTATGACAATCTTCCGCTTGTCCAGGGTAATGCCCTGGCTCTGGAGGGCATCGGCAATCTCCTGGCTGGTCACAGAGCCGAACAGCCGTCCGGCCCCGCCGCCCTTGGCATACACCGTCAGGGTCATGGCCTTCATTCGCTTGGCAAGCTCCATGGCCTCCGCCCGCTCCCGGGCCTGGCGTTCCTGGGTGGCTTTGTCGTTCATGCGCATGGTGTTGATGGCGTCGGCAGTCGCCTCCATGGCGATCTTCCGGGGCAGCATATAGTTCCGGGCGTAACCGTCGGAGACCTCCAGCATCTGTCCCTTCTTGCCCTTCCCGCGGACATCCTGTAGTAAAATTACTTTCATAATGTAAATCTCCCTTCATCGCCATGCAAATATTTTTCGGTCAAGTCCATTTTGGAGCTTGACTTTTTATTTGCAGGCTTTTTTGCTTCTGCAAGCGCAATCCAATTCACAGCTTCCCTGCCCCCGTCCCCGAAGGCAAGACGATACTGCCAACCCCCCTCCATGAGGGGCGCCACCGTCTAAAACGTACCGGGGTACGCCAGCCCTTAGGCATCGTAGTATTGATCAATGGAGGCCACCAGGCGGTCCAGGGCGGTTTTGACGTCGCAGTCACGCAGCTGTGCGCCGGCAGTGGCCGCGTTTCCGCCACCGCCCAGAGGCTCCAGAATCACCTGGACGTTGGCCTCTCCAATGGAACGGGCGGAGATGATCACCTGGCCTTCACAGGGATACAGGACAAAGGAGGTGAGAATTCCCTGGATGCTCAAAAGCTCATCTGCCGCTTGCGCGGCAATGGTGCGGCTGGTGCTGCCGTTCAAGGCGGCGATGGCAATCTGTTCCCGGTAAAGCCGCGCCGCTTTGATGATCTGATACCGGGCCAGGGTGGCCTGGAAATCGTTTTGGAGGAGTTTTTTCACCTCCACCGTATCTGCCCCCAGGCGGCGGAGGAAGGCAGCGGCTTCAAAGGTGCGCTCTCCGGTGCGGACATTGAAATTCTTGGTGTCCAAGACAATACCCGCCAGCAGAGCCATAGCCTCCACCTGCAGTACCTCGGAGCTCTCCACGGCATATTGCAGCAGCTCCGTCACCAGCTCCGAGGCGGAGGAAGCATAGGGCTCGTGGAGATTGACCACCACCGGATTGATATAATCCGCAGCCCGGCGGTGATGGTCCACCACACAGACCTTGGAAATGGCGTCCAAAAGGGGCTTGCACTCCACCTGGTCCGGCCGGTTGGTATCCACCACCACCAGCAGGCTCTTGGGGTCAGCCTGGAGCAGAGCGTCCTGACCGGAAACGAAGGCGTTGGCATATTCCGGCACAGCATTCAGCCGCTCCAGCAGCTTACCGGCTGCATTTCTCTCCATATCCAAAACAATCTTGGCCTGCTTCCCCTTTTTCCGGCACAGGCAGCAAATGCCCACCGCCGCACCCAGGGCGTCCAGGTCTGCATTTTTATGGCCCATCACAAATACCTGGCTGCTCTGGGCGATGAGCTCGGACAGGGAATTGGCCGTAACCCGGGAGCGGACCTTGGAGCGGTGGTCCGTTTCCTTGGTGCGGCCGCCGTAGAAGGAGAAATTATACCGGTCCTTGATGACCGCCTGATCCCCGCCCCGGGACAGGGCCATCTCAATGCTGAGCGCAGCAAAATTATAGCTCTCTTCAAAGCTGACGCCGTCCCGTCCAATTCCCAGGGAGATGGTAGCGGCAACCCCGGTGGGACTGACCACCTGGCGAATTTCCTCCAGGAGGTGGAACTTGTTCTCAATGGACACCTTCAGATCCCGGACCTCAAACACAAAGAGGAACCGGTTTCGCTCCAGCCGCCGGAGCAGGCCGTGGTATCCCTCTGTGCAGCGGGTAATCACCTCGTTGAGCTCCGCATTTAAGGTGGAGATGGCGCCCTCGGGCAGGTTTTTGGTGAGCTCATCGTAGTTATCCACCAGGATAATGGCCACCACAGGGCGGGAGCGGATGTACTCATCCCGGACCTGATACAGCTCGGTGAGGTCCGCCAGATACACCGTACCCAGCAGCATACCGCCGGAGTCCCCGGCGTGGAAGGTGGTGCCATAGACCCGGTAGCGCCGGTCCTTCACGGTCAAATCGTATGGACATTCCGACTTACCAGCCGCCAGCCAGTCCGTGGTAAAGGTGGGCAGGAGTGTGGTAATCTTTTGCTCAAAGAGGCGCTGCTTCATACCCGTCGCCTGGCCAAAGCGCTGGTTAGACCAGACAATTTCCCCGTCCACCAGGCGAATCAGGGCCATGGGTAGCGGGATTTCCCCTTTGGAAGCAATCTCCAAGGTATCCGTAGCCGACTGGATATATGCAGCCAGCTCCTTGCTGCGGTGATTTTTCCGCAGACGGTAGAAGAGAAACAGCGCCGCCGCCGCTCCCACCTCCGCCGCGGCCAGCATCGGCTGGTTCAGCAAAAAGGAGGCCGCCGCAAACACCAGAAGCACCACAAAATACAGCCCCATGGTGGGGTCCACCAGACGCCCAAGCTTTTTATTCACAAGGCTCCCTCCCCCGTCTGCCATTTTTGGCCTGCACCGGCAAAATTTGAAGATATTATACCAAATCCCGCCCTTAGAATCAAGTAATATCTGAGCTTTGCGAAAGGCAAGGCGGTTGTGGAGCCGCTTGCCACCGGCCCGTGATGCGGTCCCATGGCGCTTCGCCCTGGCCGGAGGCAGGCAAGGGGCTGCCGCTCCATTGGGTATGAAGCATCAGTCCTGTGCCCGTTGCAGGCAGGCCATGGCAGCGGCAAAGGCCGTAGACCAGGCGATTTGAAGATTAAAGCCGCCTGTGTAGGCATCGCAGTCCAAAATCTCCCCGGCAAAATACAAGCCGGGGACTTTCCTGGAGGCCATGGTTTTGGGGTCCACTTCTGAGGTTTTAACGCCCCCGGAGGTGACAATGGCCTCCTCCACCGGCCGCTTACCGGAAATCTCCAAGGTAAAATTTTTCATTTCCTGCACCAGACTGTGCCGCTGCTGCCGGGTCAGGGAGTGGGCAGGCAGGTCCTCCGGGATATGGGTCCGGCGCAAGATCACAGGAATCATGGAGCGCGGCAGCAAGTCTGTCAGCGCATTGCCCATGGAACGGTTTTTGTACTGCTCCAAATCCCGGAGCACTCTGGCCTCCAGCTTGCCCTCCTCCAATGCAGGCTTCAAGTCAATGGCCAGGCAGTAACGGCCTGGCTTTCCCATATGGGCGCTGGCGCTGAGCACCGTGGGGCCTGAGATGCCAAAATGGGTAAACAGCAGCTCCCCAAAATCCCGGTACAGGCACTTCCCCTTCTCATGGAGCAGCCGTACCGCCACATTCCGAAGGGACAGCCCCTGCATGGCCGGGCAGTCATCCCCCGGCACCTCCAGGGGAACCAGGGAGCCGGTAGGCGGCGCCACGGTGTGCCCCAGCCGGGCGGCCAGACGGTATCCGTCGCCGGTGGAGCCTGTGGCAGGGTAGGAGCAGCCGCCGGTAGCCAAAATCACCTGTCTGGCTCCGTAGGTCTGTCCCCCTGCTGTGACGCCGGAAATCTGTCCCTCTTTCGTGCAGATTTCCGTCACTCTCCCCTGGCGGACCGTCACGCCGGCCCGGTACATCGCCCGCTCCAGGGCCTCCTGCACGCTGGCGGAGCTGTCTGACACCGGAAACACCCGGTTCCCCCGCTCCGTTTTCAAAGGGCAGCCCTCCGCCTCCAGAAATTCCATCACACGGGCCGGGGGATACTGGGTCACCGCGCTGTACAGAAACCGGCCGTTCCGGGGAACATTCTGCAAAACCTCCTCCACAGCGCAGCAGTTGGTCACGTTACACCGGCCCTTGCCGGTGATCCGCAGCTTCTTTCCCAGGCGGTCATTGCGCTCCAATACCAGCACCCGCTTACCGGCCAGCCCCACATGAATGGCCGCAAACATCCCGGCGGCGCCGCCGCCCACTACAATCACATCGTAAAGCTCCTCCATACCTCTACTCCCCATCCATTTGCTCATACACGTCGTACCGCTCCCAGATGGGCTCCAGCTGGCCAAAGGTCTCCGTCAGTTCCTTCCCCCTGTGGGCCGCAATGGCCACCAGGAGGGCGTTTACCAGGCTGAGAGGGGCCACCAAAGAGTCCACCATAGAGAGCATATCGCTTTTGGCGCAGAGCACCAGGTCGGCGCACTGCCCAACGGGAGACTCCCGGTTGTCCGTAATGCCCACCACCGTGGCCCCCCGGCTCCGCCCAAAGCAGGCGCCCCGGCCTGTGGAAGCGGAGTAGCGGGGAAAGCTGAAGGCCAGAATCCAATCCTCCGGCCCGATTCCGACCAATTGCTCGCACACCTCCGCCGTGCTGGCAGTGGTAATCAACTGAACATTGCGAAACATATAGCCTAAGTAAAAGCTGAAAAAGCTTGCCAGGGGGGCCGAGGATCTGGCCCCCAGAATGTAGAGCTTCCGGGCGCGCAGCATGCCATGGACTGCTGCCTGAAAATCCTTCCGGTCCAGCTTCTCCTGGGTTTTCCGGATCTTTTCCATGTCCGCTTCCAGCACGGCGTCCACCACATCCTGGTTCTTCAGCCGGTCCTGGGCTACCTCCATGCGCTGGACGGCGGTGAGCCTTTTGAGCACCAGCTCCTGAAGCTCCTTCTGCATACTGGGATAGCCGTCGTAGCCCAGCTCCATGGCAAACCGGACCACCGTGGACTCCGACACCCCCACCGCCCGGCCCAGGCGCCCCGCCGTCAGAAAGGCGGCTTTTTCAAAGGTGTCCAAAATGTAGCCTGCAATGGCCCGCTGGCCCTTTGTAAAAGACGGCGCTCGTTCCTTCATGCGCGCCAGGATATCCTTTGCCATAGCAGCCTCCCCATTCATTTCCTTTGGCGCAGCATGGTCAGCTCCTCCGGCGTCAGATAGCGCCAAGCGCCAAGGGGCAGGCCGCCCAGCCGGAGCGGTCCCTCCCCCACCCGCTGCAGCCGGGTGACCTCCAGTCCTGCCATGCCGCACATCCGGCGGATCTGCCGGTTTCGGCCCTCGTGAATCACCACCTCCAGACACGCCGTCTCCTCTTGCCTGTGGAGAAAGCGCACCCCGGGCGGGCGGATGGTATAGCCGTCCAGGGATACAGGCCGCCTCAAGGCCTCCTCCCGCCGGCGGGTGTAGCCCCGAACCCAAACCCGGTAGCGTTTGTCCACCTGGTGGCTGGGATGGGTCAGCATTTGGCTGAAGTCGCCGTCGTTGGTGAAGAGGAGCAGCCCCTCGGAATCCATATCCAGTCTTCCCACCGGCCACACCCGGCAGCCGCAGCCGGCCACCAGAGCTGCCGCATCGGGGCGGCCCTTTTGGTCGCGGAGGGTCGTCACCACCCCTCTGGGCTTATTCAGCATGATGTACACCGGCTCCCCTGAAGCCGGCAGGGGCCGGCCGTCCACGGCAATGGTCTGAAGGGCCGGGTCGGCCTGGTCCCCCAGGCCCGCCACCCTGCCGTCCACCTGCACCCGTCCGGCCAGAATCCATTCCTCCGCCTTCCGTCGGGAGGCGACGCCCCGGGCAGATAAAATTTTCTGCAAGCGCTCTTTCATCCCTTACCTCCCCAGATACGTTCCAGCCAATTGGGCTCCTCCGGCTCTGTGGGGGCCGCTATGGTCTCTCCCCACACCACCGGGACCTTCCCCACCGGTACGCCTTCCAGGAGCACATGGGCCGTCCCTGCCTCCTGCCCTGCCGTCACCGGCGCATACACAAAGCCCGGCCCCGGAAACTGAACCTCCAGCGTCTCGCCCCGGGCCACGGGATAGTAGAAGTCCTCACCGGCAACCAGATCCACGGAGCCGCCTTCCCCGGAGAGGACCTCCACCGTACCCAGGCACTGGCCCGCCTGCACCAGGCGCTTCGTCTCAAACTGGCCGAAGCCGTAGTCCAGCAGACGGGCATGGTCGTTCCAATCGTCGGGGGCGTTGATGGTCACCGCAATGAGCTGCCGGCCGTCCCGGGTGGCGCTGGAGACCAAAATCCGGCCTGCCGCCTTGGTATAGCCGGTCTTGACGCCGTCGGCTCCCTCGTAGCGCCACAGGAGCTTATTGTGGTTGGTGAGGCTCCGGCCCCCCACTTGAATGCTTTTGGTGGATACCGTCTTGGCAAAAATTTCATTTTCCATGGCATAAGCCGTCAGCTTTGCCAGATCCCGGGCCGTGGAATAATGGTTTTCATGGTCCAGACCATTGGGATTTTCAAAGTGCGTGCCAGTGAGGCCAATGCGCCGGGCTTCGTCGTTCATCAGCTGGGCGAAGCCTTCCACCGTGCCGCCGCAATAGATCGCCAGGGCCACAGCCGCGTCGTTGCCGGACTGGAGCATCAACCCATACAAAAGCTCTTGCACCGTCAGAACCTCACCGGCCTGCAGGTACATGGACGACCCCTCGATGCCCACAGCCTCCGGCATAATCTGCACCCGGTCCAGCACATTGCACTGCTCGCAAATCACCAGCGCCGTCATAATCTTGGTGGTGCTGGCAATGAGGCTCCGGCTATCGGCATTTTTCTCATAGAGGACCCGGCCGGAGCCTGCGTCCATTAAAATCGCATGCTCCGCCGAGAGGCCCAGGGCTCTGGCCGGAGAGAAGGAGGAGAAGAGAACAAGGGCTGCGGCCACAGCCACGGCCCGGAGCAATCGCTTTTTCATATCATCACCGGCGGTAGCTTACCCCGGTCATTGGAAATTTATTCGACATCTCCGGACTTGGGGTGGACCATGGCATAGAGCTTGTCCACCAGATCCGGCAGCTGCTCCACCACCCGGTCCGCCGTGGTGCTGGCGGGAGCCGCAATGGGCAGCATCCGCACAGACTCTCCCTTGATCACCAGAAATGCAATGGGGGTGATCTGGGCGCCCACGCCCGTACCGCCGCCGAAGGGATACTCCGGCTTGGACGGCTGCTTGGAGGCAAAGTCCGCGCCGCCGCCCCCAAACCCGTATCGAATTTTGCAAATGGGGAGAATGGTGACGCCCTCCGGCGTGGTAATGGGATCTCCCACCACAGAATTCACATCTACCATGTCCCGAATTTTCTGCAAAGTGGATTCTATCATATTGGGAAGAGGATGACTCATAGGATTACACCGCCTTTTTGATTTTTTGTTCCTCATAAATTCGAAGCAGTGCCGGGCCCTGCCGGAGCAGGAGCCCCAACAGCCGGGCCGGACACAGCACCAGGTCCACGCGCAAATCAACCTCTGTGTCCTCTGCGGTAAAGTCGCAATCCACCTGGACATCCTTTCGCCGGATGCGAAGGGCCCGGTCCAGGAGGGGCTGCAAAGCCCCCAGGCAAGCCCATGCCCGGCCGTACCGGATTGCCAGGTCACAGGGGTCGTCTCCCCCCAGCTTCACCCAAAATTCCAGCCGCCGCACCAGCAGGCGGCGGCGCAGGCCCAGCAGCAAATTGCGGAAGACCGGCAGATACGGCTTGAGGTTGGACCAGGCTCCCCCCTTGTGGGCAGGCTTCGGCTTCCCCGCCGGCTTTCCGGCAGGCCTGGCAGGGGGGGCCGGTTTGTCTTTGGTCCGTCTTTTGAACCACCATTTGGATTTTGCAGGCAGCAGCTGCCAGCGGATGGGACCTGCCAGGAGGCAAATCCGGAGGCCGGAAACGTCGTAGCAGACCCGAACCCCCACCGGCAGGACCAGCAGCGCCAAAAGCACCGCCAAAATGCCCGCCAGAATCCAAAGAAGCACCGATCCCACACTCATGGAGCCGTTTCCTGTTGGGCCGGAGCAGCCTCCTCCAGGGTCAGCTGATCCGGGGTCCCCAGCTCCGCCAGCTCCAGCTCCGGCAGCTCCTCCAGGCTGGCGAGGCCAAAGGTCCTGAGAAAGTCCGGCGTGGTGCGGTATTGCAGGGGCCTGCCGGGCACATTCAACCGCCCGCACTCCTCAATCAGCTTTTTATTGAGCAGCGCCGTCACGGAATAGGAGCTGTCCACTCCCCGGATCTGCTCCACCATAGCCTTGGTGGCAGGCTGATAATAGGCAATCACCGTCAGAGTCTCCAGCTGGGAGGCGGAAAGCTTGGGGGGCTTCCGGGTCTCCAGGGCCCTGGCCACAAAATCCCCCATTTCTCCGGCAGAGCACATCTGGTAGGCGCCGTCCAGCCGCACCACCCGGACGCCCCGTCGTTCAAAGCCCAGGCGGTCCATGAGGCGGTTCGCCGCCTCCTGCACCTCCCCGGTTTCACAGCCCAGGGCCTGGCTCAGGCGCTTCAATTCCACCGGCTCCCCGGCGGCAAACAGAACCGCTTCCACAGCTCTCTCCAGTTCTTCCGGCTCCATCAGACATCCGTCTCCTTTCTCATGGCTTCCTCCGGGGTTTTGATCAGCTTCAGCTCCGGGTTGTCACCTGTGCCGTCGTCTGTCAACCACACGGAGCTGGTGCGGCACAGCTCCAGCACAGCCAAAAAGGTGGCCACAATCTCCGAACGGCTGCGGCAGCCCCGAAACAGCTGCCGCAGGCGCATGATCCCATGGAGGACCAGGCGTTTGATGACCTCCTTCGCCTTCCGGGTCACAGGGAAGGGTTCCTTCCCCACAATGCCCTGAAAGCTGGATGCAGGGGGCGGCAGACGGCGGCGGGTGCGCTCGGCAGCGGCCGCCAAGGCCCGGGCCAGGTCCGCCGGCTCATGCTGATACCGGTAGCCGCTCTCCCTGGGCCGGGACTCCGGCCCTTTGGTAAAAAGTCCCCGCCCGATTTCGTTGCGGCCCTCCAGAAACTGGACGGCCTGGCGGATCTGCTCCAGGATTTCCTTCCGCTGCCGCTCCACCAGAGACTGGCGCAGCAGCTCCATTTCACTCTCCGCCTCTGCCTGCTCGCTGGCGGACAGGAGCATCTTGGTCTTAATCACCATGAGATGGGAGGCCATGGTGATAAACTCGCTGGCAATCTCCATATCCAGCCGCTTCATTTCATCCAGGTACGCCAGATATTGCTCCAAAATGGCGGTAATGCTCACGTCTTCGATTTCAATTTTATTCTTGCTCAGCAGCAGCAAAATCACATCCAGAGGGCCGTTGAAGTCCTCCATCTCTTCCGAGCGGGTGCGGACAATGCCCTCCAGATGGTAACTTGGTTCGTTCATTCCAAACTCCTAGTGGAAAAAATGAAGCAGCTGCTCCACCGGCCAGCTGCAAATGGGCCAAAGCAGACGAATGAGTCCCTCCCTCAGGAAGGTCAACGGCCGGTCCAATACGCCAATCCATAAAAGGACCGCCAGCAGAAGAAAGCCATAGCGCTCATACTGCAGCAGCTTGCCGTAGTATTTCTGGGGCAGGAAGGAAAATAAAACCTTAGACCCATCCAGGGGCGGAATGGGCAGTAGGTTGAACACGGCCAGATTGGCGCTGAGAAGGGCGGTATACGCCAAAAACAGATCCACATACTCCACCCACTGGGGCAAGCTCCGGAACGCAGACAACCCTATGATCACACTGTACAGCATCAGGGCAAGCATGGTAATTGCCACATTTGCCACAGGCCCGGCCAAAGCCGTGATGGCAGTATCCCGGCGAATGTGCTTGAAATAGCCCGGCTGAATGGGGACCGGCTTGGCCCAACCGAAGTGGGCCACGGCCATGACCAAAAGCCCTACCGGGTCGATGTGGCGCAGGGGGTTCATGGTGAGCCGGCCGGCGTTTTTCGCCGTGGGGTCCCCCAGGCGGTACGCGGCATAGCCGTGGCTCACCTCATGGGGAATGATACAGACCATGGCGGCAACCAGGGTGATCGCCAGCTCCAACAATTTCTCATAATTCAGCTGATTCAGCCAGCTCTGGAAGCTGCCCATGGAATTTCCCCCTTCCCTTTGTACCCCGGATGCCGGTCCGGCGGCATATACGGGAGAAATTATACCACCCTTTTCCCCCTTCTGCAAGGAAAATCCCATATTTTCCTCTGTCTGTCCGATGAAATTCTGCACCATAACAGGGGCCAGTATACGTGGCTCCCTCATCCGGCCCGCAGGTATGCATCCCGGGCCCATACAGGCCAGGTAAATGCCGCCTCCCTGATTGGAAAAGATTCTAGTGGCAAAACACACAAAGATCTGTTATACTATCTCCATCTGAATTGGAGCATTTGTAGAAAACTTCAAAATCAGGAAAACAGAGCGGCCGGAGACATACCGGTCAGCGGGAGGACTTATGGAACAGACTGTATACCAGCAGTACCTTTCCCTGCTACGGCAGGAGCTGATTCCCGCCATGGGCTGCACCGAACCCATTGCCCTGGCTTATTGCGCCGCTGCAACCTGGGACGCCGCCGGAGGCGGCGGGCCGGAGCTGGCGGACCGAGTGGAAGTCACCGTCAGCGGCAATATCATTAAAAACGTCAAAAGCGTCATTGTACCCAACACCGGTGGGCTGCGGGGCATTGAGACCGCCGTGGCAGCCGGTCTTGTCTCGGGCCGGCGGGAAAAGCGGCTGGAGGTCCTGGCCGCCCTGGAGCCGGAGCACCATGACCAGATCCGCGCCCTTTTGGACCGGCGGATCATCCGGGTTCTGCCGGCGCAAAACGATGAGCTTCTGTACATCGAAATTCGCCTGTGGCGGGCAGACGGCGTCACCGCCCGGGGCATTTTGCAGGGGAACCACACCAACCTCACCCTGCTGGAGCGGGACGGCGTCCCCCTGCTTCAGGCAGGCCGCCAGGAGGGACAGACAAAACGCACCCTGCAATTGTCCGTCCAGGAGATCTTTGAGTTTGCCCAGGAGGCCGACCCCCGGGATTTGGAGCCTCTCACAGGCCGTCAGATCGACTGCAACATGGCCATTGCCCAAGAGGGGATGGAGGGCTCCTGGGGAGCCAGCGTAGGCAAAACCCTTCGCCAGGTCTACGGGGAGGACGTCCATTTCCTGGCCCGGGCCTATGCAGCCGCCGGGTCCGACGCCAGAATGAGCGGCTGTGAAATGCCGGTGATCATCGTCTCCGGCAGCGGCAACCAGGGCATCACCGCCTCGGTGCCTGTGGCCATCTACGCCCGGGCATTTGGCATCGGGCGGGAGAGGCTGCTGCGGGCCGTAGCCCTGGCGGATCTGGTGACCATCCACCAGAAGGCCGGGATTGGCTGCCTGTCCGCCTTCTGCGGCGCAACCTGCGCCGGCTGCGGGGCGGGGGCAGGCATTGCCTACCTCCTGGGCGGAGACTATCAAGCCGTGGCCCACACCATCGTTAACGCCCTGGCCGTGGTCTCCGGCATGGTTTGCGACGGGGCCAAGCCCTCCTGCGCCGCCAAAATTGCCGCCGCCATTGACGCCGGCATTCTGGGCTACGAGCTTTACTGCCGGGGCCAGGAATTCCTGGACGGCGACGGCATCGTCCGCAAGGGCGTGGACAATACCATCGGCAACGTCGGCCGCATGGCCAGAAGCGGCATGCGGGAAACCGATCGGGTGATTCTGGACATCATGTGCGGCTGTTAAGCCGGCCGCTTCTCTCCCCCATCCCATCCGTCAAAAAAACTGCCCATTCGACCAAATGCAGCGTTCCCGTCTTCGGGCCTTCGACAAAATTCCCCTAAAAATGCAGCTTTCTCATGGGAAACCAAGTTTTTAGTCGAACCTTAGGGAACGATTGTTAGAAAAATGACCTTGCAAAACTTGCGGCTTTATGATAATTTAGAACCGTCGCAGCGACGGCCTTTGCGGATTGGCCAGAGCCGTGTCTAAACTGATTGGAGGAGAGGAAATATATGGAGAATCGGATCAAGGTTTTGATCGCGGACGGAAGCGAGGCGTTCTGCGGTCACTTGAAAAACGAGCTGCAGCAGCTGGATGGCTACGACCTGGTGGGCACCGCCGCGGATGGAGAGGAAGCGGTGCGCCTGCTGGAGGCAACCAAGCCGGACATTCTGGTCCTGGATCTTATGCTGGCCAAGCGGGACGGCATCAGCGTCCTGCGCTACGCCAACGCCATGGACAAGCCGCCCGTAGGCCTGGTGACCTCCGGGTTTATTACAGATTACGTAGCCATGACCGTGTCCAACCTGGGTGTGCAATATTTGATGATGAAGCCCTGCGACATGGCGGCCCTGGTGGAGCGGTTGGAGGAGATCCGCGCCAGCCAGACTGCCAAGCGCCCCGCCCTGATGCGCCGTCCGGCCCAGCCGGAGACCAACATCGAGTCTATGGTCACCGGCATCATTCATGAGATTGGCGTTCCGGCCCATATCAAGGGCTACCAGTATCTGCGGGAGGCCATTGTCATTGCCGTAAACGATATGGATGTGATCAACGCCATTACCAAGGTGCTCTATCCCCAGGTAGCCAAAACCTTCGGCACCACCCCCTCCCGGGTGGAGCGGGCCATCCGCCACGCCATCGAAGTGGCCTGGGACCGGGGCGATCTGGACACCCTGCAGCGTTTTTTCGGCTACACCGTCAGCAACACCAAGGGCAAGCCCACCAATTCCGAATTCATTGCCCTCATAGCCGACAAGCTCCAGCTGCAGCTCAAATCCATGGATGCCGCCCAATGAATCCCATCCAAATTGCCGCCCCGCCAGGAGCTGACGCTCCGGCGCGAGGCGGCAAATTTTTATGTACCGTGGTTCCTGGCGGGGAGATCGGAAGAGCACACGGCTGAACTCCAGTCACT
>OMGX01000015.1_pt1 | contig 92379 bp, 74 predicted proteins | sample 1674381 | NCBI WGS metagenome assembly OMGX01 (sample SAMN05578582, study PRJEB25193) | human gut metagenome | biome: Human Microbiome; feature: human-associated habitat; material: feces | host: Homo sapiens | place: USA:Birmingham | reverse complement strand
CTGCAATGACAAGGTTTCCGTTTTCCAGTTTGTATCCATAGGGAGCGAAACCGCCATTCCATTTGCCCTCACGAGCCTTTTGCTCCCGTCCTGCCATTGTCTGGGTGCGGATATTTTCTCGCTCGATTTCTGCCACCGCAGACAGCACAGAGATCATCAGCTTTCCAGCATCCTTGGAGCTGTCAATGCCATCCTCCACGCAGATCAGGTTGACACCAAAATCCTGCATGAGCTGCAAGGAGTTCAATACATCCGCTGCATTTCTGCCAAATCGGGAGAGCTTAAAAACAAGCACATAGGAAACGCCGTCTTTGCCGTCCTGGATGTCATTCAGCATCCGTTGAAACTCCTGCCGCCCTTGGATGTTCTTGCCGGAAAATCCCTCGTCAGAATACTCTCCGGCAACGATCATATCCTCGTATGCCGCATACTTCCGCAGCTTGTCACGTTGGGCATCCAAACTGTAGCCATCAACCTGCATCGAGGTGGACACTCTCGTATATAGATAACATTTAAGTTGCTTCTTTTTCAGAATCGCCACCTCCCTCGCTCATTTCTTTTACCATCAATCCCTCGTTGCGGATATAATACTCCAAAAGTCTAAGCACATAATCCGGCGCATGGCGGTTGTCCAGTTCCCACTCGGTCATTGTCCGGTATGGGATATTGACAAGCTTGCAAAAGTCCTTCCGGTTCAACCCTGTGCTTTCCCGCAACTTTATAATTCTGTTTTTACAATCCATCTGTCTTTTCTCCATAAAACAAAAATACACGTTGCGTAATCATTATAGCATAGCCACAGTGAATACGCAACGTGTAAATTGTAAATTTTTACGCAGCCTTATCTGCCAAAGGATGCGCTTGCTTATCATCCTTGGAGCAGTCCGCCGTTTGCGGAGCGTCCTGCTCTAATTTATCCAAAACCTGATGCCCGTATTTCTGGAGCAACTGGGTCATAACATCCACACAGCGGTCAAATGCCGCATTATATTTCGCTTCCTCATAGTATTTCTTCAATAGGCAATCTCTCCATCAAATTTCCATATCCTGTCCACGCTTGCGGGCAGGTGTTTTAAGTTCCCTTGTTTCCTTTCCTCTGGCGAGGACGGCATCAAGAAAAGCCCGAACCTTTTCGGATGCGATTTCCAGTGCATCCAGATAAGGCTGGGCTTTCTTTTTGAGTTCCTGATATTTTTCGTTCAGCGCATCGTACCGCTGCTTCCAGATGGAAGCCGTCTTTTCAGCGGAAGCCAATTTTTCCTTCAAGCGTTTGTTGTCGGCGTTGGCAATAATGCCGTTGACTGCATAGCGTTTCAGGGTCTCGCACTGTTCCTGTGTCAGAGAGACATTTCCGGTGAGGGCATTTTTCTTGCCCATAGCTTCAATATCTTGCACTGTCAGAGCAATTGCCCTTGCTGCCTTTGTTTCCTTTTGCAGAGCTTCCAGTTTCTTTTTCTGCTTTGCTGTGGCAACCTTGGTATCCTCCAAACTCTGCTCGGCCTGTGCCACCTGTCCGGTCACAGCTTCCAATCGTTGCTGTTCAGCCTGTACCTTGAACTGTGTTACCGTCAGATGTTCCTCGGTGCTGCCACGCTCTCCACGCTCCACATCGGTGTAACCGACATTTCGCATAAAATTGAAAAAGTCATCCTGCAACACACTGTAGGACGACTTCAAAATCTTTTTCCCTTTTCCGTTCAACATTGGACTGCCGTCCTCATTAAGAACGGGTTTGGATTCCCATTTCTTACTGCGGCTGACCTGTGTAATGGTTTCCTTTACCGTCCCACGGAGGGATTCATCTTTACACCGCTTCGACCAAAGGATCTGCTTTTCCACCACTGGGATATAAACCACATGGAGGTGGTAGTGGTACACATCCTCGCCCAACGCTTCGGACATTGCCCGGTTGCGTTCATCGGCGTGCATCACAGCGGAGAGGATATACTGCTCACCGCCCACGATCTCCACGGCGGCTTTATAGGCATCGGCATAAAACTGTTTCGCAAATTCATAGCCGCCGTGGTTGTAGAAATAAGCGGAGTTCACATCAAACACCAACTCGCCGTATTTGATGGCATCCGGTTTCAGACCTCTGGTGGAGATCACTCCGTCCTGTTCCATCTGCTCAAACATTTTTACATAATCGTCCGTGGGTGCTTTGAAATGAACGTTCAGAGAAGTACGCTCCGGTACGATGTCCTGATTGCTGTAGCTGTCCTTTTCACGCTCATTGTGTTCCTGTACCTTAGCCACATCTGCCGGAGTTTCCAAGTCCTGATTCCGGGCTACGGTACGGTCGATCCCATCATTTCTTGCCATGGATTTTTTCCTTTTCTTTGAGATTTGCAGACAGCGGAGAGCTACGGAGAGGCACTTTTTCAAAGTGTAATAACCCACTATGACACTTTCATCCATACTGGATGCAAAGTGCCGTGGGCTCTCCGAGGGCTCCTCCGGAGGGGGTATGCGGTCACTGCGGTGACCTCTGCTGACCAAGGCAAAATGTCTGCGCCTTTTCCCATGGTCAACCCGTCTGCATGAAGCTGTTCTGTGTCAACTTCTTCTTGCAGCCGGTGTCCACAGACACTTTTTTTAAAGCCTGTGGACATAGAAACAGCCCGAACGAGAGGATGTGTGCTGTTTCTATAACGAGCGTTTTACGCTCTTTTGCTGCGTACATACGTACCAGCAATGGGATTTACTCGACCTGCCGCCATTCCTCCGGAATGTCCTCCGGTACGTACGTACACGGCGAATCTCCGTAAAACCCATTTATACGAGGTCGTGCAATGGCTTCCACGCCCATGAATCCCCACACCCGCCGTCCGGCAGAGTTGGTGATGTTGTTGCAATGCTCCAGATTGAATCTCCCGGCATTGGCAATCATGGCGTCACTGAAGCTGCGGGCTTTCAGCGGTGCAAGAGAATTTTCTCTGCACCACATTTCGTAGATTTCATAAAAGTCTTTGGAGCTGATGGACGCATCCGCTTTGCACCGGATGTATCCCTCCGACTCCATGAAGTCAAAGATATTGTTGTTGTCACGCTTGACCGCTTCCCGGTTTTCACGGATACGTTCACTCTCCGTAAACTTAAAGTTGTTGGCAACAAGCCGCTGCAATCCCTCAAATGCCCAGAGAAAGATTCCCTCTGCTTCGGCCTTCATCTTCTCTGCAAGGTCAGGATCGTCAGCTCTGTCCGCAGGCTTTTCCTTGGTGGTCAGCACAAGTTGTCTGCGGTAAAATCCGTCGCTGCGGTCATACAGTGCTTGCAGATCGCCGTTGCTGAATGCCAGCAGCCGGGCGAACATCCAGCCCTGATAACTCTGCTTGCCTTTACGTTCCAAATCCATCTTGCCCTGTGCCGTCACGATGGATTTTACATAGTTGGTCTGGCGCAGAGCTTCCATCCGCATATCATCATCCACGCACAGCAGGATGTGTTCCAGATCGGCACGGGCGAAGCGGTTTTCGGAAATCTTACCGATGCTGCCGTCTTTCATATTCGTGCCAAAGATAGCCGAAAGCACAACACCAATTTGGGATTTGCCCTCGCCGCCGTTGCCCTTAATGACCATCATGCGCTGACCTTTGTTGGAGGGAATCAGACAGTAACCGATGAACTCCTGCAAGGTGGGGATGTCCTCCGCATGGAGCAGCCCATCCAGAAAGTTCAGCCAGATCACCGGCGCAGGAGCGTTGGGATTATAGGTGACAGGCAGACGGCTTCGCACGATAGCCGGTCTGCCCTCGGTAAATGTGCCGTCCAACAGCAGCGTGCCGTTGGACACATGGATGCGATCCTGCTCCGGTGGGAAGTCAGGCACTTGTGCTTCCAGTTTCAGCACTTCAAGAATGTTGGTGATCTTCCGGGGAATGTTGTTCACGGCACAGAATTTCAGCTTGTCGTAAATCTCCCCACGCAGAGGAAGATCGTCCGTCACCCGACCATCGGGCGTGAAAAAAGCTCCGTTTGCAAAGATGATCCTTCGCTCATGCAGAAATTCCTCACAAAACAGAGCTTCGTTGATGTTCTGCCCATCAAACCAGACAGGCAGGTTCAAATCAGGCGTTTTCCGGTTCTTCGCCACGGTGCGCCACCTCCTTCTTCTTTCGTGCGGTGTAGTCCTGCAAGAACGTAATTTTGTCGTCCTTCATCAGCTCGTCCACCACAGCAACCCGCTCTTCCAGATCGCCCACAGTCAAAATGTCTGCCATATACTCGATATGGCAGAGCATCTGGCAGGCTTCCACAAAACGGTCATCCAGTGCATCGTCTGGTGTTTTCGGTGCATACCTCACTTTCCAATCTTCCAGCAGATGCAGATAGTCTGTCAGCGCCCGGAAGCACAGCATTTCATCCTCCTGAAACTGACGGATATAGGGATATTTCGGCTTGGGCAAAGCAATGGCAGTAGGCGGTTTCGGGTCAAGCCCAAAGTCCGCAGCCAGCCTTTGTGCCGCTTCATAGCTGCTCAGATCGAACAATCTCTCCACGAAGTCGATCACATCCCCTTTGGCTCCGCAGCCGAAGCAGAAGAAATAGTCCTCGTTCAGCTTTAAGCTCGGATGCCTGTCGTTGTGAAACGGACAGCAAGCCATACCGTTGCGGTTTGCTTTCAGCCCGTAGTGTTCGGCGGCTTGTTTTACGCTGATCGCCGTCTTGATGGTTTCATAGATTGTCATAGAAAAACCTCCGTTCATAATAGTCTTGAAAGCACGAAGCACCCGCCGTGGTTGGCAGGTGCTTCGCTCTTTCTACTATGGTTATGACGGATTTTTCAAAAAACAGGCTAATCGGAGGACAAGCCCGTTTCAAAAAACAGGACAGCTTTTCGGAGAATGTAGATTTCTTCACATTTGCATGGTATAATTGAAAAAGTGAAAAAACAGGACAGGAGGGCGAGTATGAATCAAGAACTGATGACATTGGATTTTTGGCAGGATACGGTCATATATGAGGGCAAAACATTTCCTGTCGGCACTCTTGCCTGTGATGCGCTGAATGTTTCGGCAGATACTCTTACCCAGATGAACGAGCAATGCCAGAAAATCAATCTGCTGCTTGGTATGCTGAACGCAGGACAGGATGCTTCTGCGCTCTTTCCTATGGCAAGGGACGCTGCTCTGGCAATGCTGGTTATTCTCGGTAAAACACCGCCATTCTCCTATATGAACATATCACAGCACCGGGAACGAATAGAAAAAGTCTTTACTGCCGACAATGCTCTGAAATATATGGAGTTTGCCATAAAAGCCACAACCAACTCCTTGCAGCTTGAAGAAGTTCAAAAATATGCAGATGCGATGATACTCCAACGCTATACCGCTGTATTCGGACATCTGGCATACTCCCTTGGGGAGTACCAACAAGCAATGCTCGATTTTGCGGAAAAATCAGACGGCAACGAAGCAGACCGCACTGCAGAGGGCTTTGCAAAAATGTTCGGAAGCTATTTCCCTCCGGAATTTTCTATTACTGAGGGAAATGCCTGGATGTCTACCCTGAACAACTCCGTTCAGTATGTATCTGTCATCCGTCCCAGTGAGAATGTAGCGAAGCTGGTCAAGCGGATGCACTATGTATCCTTTGTGGGAATGTTCCGGTCTGATCTCTTTGAGGGCTTGTGTGTGGGTCATGCACCGAAGAAATGCAAAATCTGCGGCAAGTGGTTTCTGACCACCAACGCAAGGCACACCAAATACTGCGGCGGTTATGCACCGGGAGATAAGCTGCACCGCACTTGCCGTCAGATCGGCAATCTGAAAGGCAGAGAGCAACGGGAGCTTGCGGACGATCATCCGCTGAAGCAGATTTATGAGAAGCGGCTGAACACCATAAACCGCTATGTGAAGCGTGGTACTCTGGACGCTGCTCTTGCCGAGGTTATGAAGAAACTGGCAAAAGATAAGATGCTCCGGGCGCTGAGCAATGTAGCTTATGCCAAGGGGGATTATGAAAAAGAAATGGGACAGACGGCTTTGAAGAAAGAAGCAAGCACAAAGATATAGAAGAAAGGGACAGAATATGAATAGAAAAGAACTTAGTCAGAATCATTGGAAATACTATTTAATGCTCGAAAGGCGTTTTGTTGAATCGATAGAGTTTGTAGAACTGCATAAGGACAATTTCGATGCATTTTCTAACGGATATGCCCTTTTAATTCAAGCCATAGGCGCAGAGTTGGATACTGTGTTCAAAGAGTTTTGCTGTTTTAATACAACGGATCGAAAAACGATTGCCGACTATGCACAGCATATTTTGACCAACACACCGGATATAAAAAACCAAAAAATCAGCGTGCAGGAGTACGATATCGAAATACAACCGTTTATGAACTGGGATATTAACCAGCCCGGACAGTCGTTACAATGGTGGGGCGCTTTTACGGATGTCAAGCATAACCGCTATGAGCAGTTGAAACAAGCAAAGCAGGAGAATGTACTAAATATCTTGGGTGCTTTGTATTTGATAGAAATGCTTTATTTGAAGAAAATCACTGATGGAACAGATGAATTTGATGTATTTGATGAGTCTTCTAACCTATTTACTCTGAAAAACTGGACATCAAAGGCAATTCCTCTGAGCGAGGCTTTTGCGGTGTTGGGCGAAATGTTTGAAAATGATGACGGGAGTGTTAGTCGGACATTTGATGCTTAAGCAGCAGGTAATGAATTAGGAATTTGAGATTTATTAGGAGGGAGGTGCGCTATGCTGAATGATTTTACTTGGAACATGAACGGATACATACCGAAACACCAAGTCAATCCACACGGTGACGGTATCGTTCCCTACGTGGCAGAGCGCGTCTTCCAACTGGAACCGGAACCGCCAGCGGTGGGCAGTCTGAATGAATATATCCTGTCTGCCTTGCAGGAAAAGAACCTGATGTATTTCTCATTCTTTCTCCACCACTACGAGCCGCAGCTTAACAAGCGCATCAAAACCTTTCTCGGAGTGGATGGCGGCGAACGCTACAATACAGACCGCTTTCTGGATATCAAGCTCTCCTGCCAGGAGCAGATGCTCCAAAAGCTGATGGACTATGATCCTGCCAAGGGTGCAGAGTATGCCACCTACATTTATCCGTTCATTCGGGATGCTATGCTCCGTTTCCGTATGGGCGAAGAAAAATGGTCGGTGTCCTCTCTGACCAATTACAAAATGATCCGGTCAATGGCGTGGCTGCACCATAACACCAAGGATGCGGTCAGCGAATTTTCTAAGAAATACAACTGCGATCTTGCCCTTGCGGAAGAATATCTGAAAGTTGTTCGTGGCATCCGCAATCAGCAGCCTTTCTATGTGACAGACGAGGACGGCGAGGAAACAGGCGAGGATGTTGCCCTTGACGATACCTGGAACTATGCCGACATTCTCTGGAACGGCATACAGGCAGAAAAGGTGCAGCGGGCATTTGAGAAACTGGACTACCGGGAACAGACACTGCTTGAAAAGCGGCTTGCCATCTGTATGACCTGTGGGCGTGTCGGCTCATGGAAAGGCCGCCCCACCTTTGAAGAGCTGGCAGTAATGTTTGAGGGCAGCACAGCCAGCGGTGCGGAGCGGGCTTACCGGAAAGCGGTGGATAAGCTAACAGAGCTTCTGGTTGCCGAGGGCGCAATCCATGCTGTACGGTTGAAACAAAAATCCAGAACTAAGCGCAAAAAGAAAATCGCCGCCGCTGTCTACGAATATCAAGCAGACTGCGACGGCGAATGGGGCGAGATTTCATTGGATTTTGAGAATGGTACAGCAAAGATCGTCCGGCTTGCCGATTGGGATACCATGAAAACAAACCGCTTTGCAAACAAGGCGATAACGTATCTTCTAAGCTGCGAGAATGAGAAGCCGCCAAAGGAAACGATGGTTGCCTTTAATCTGTAAGTTCCAACGAAGAGCATCTTCTCCTACCGGAAACCAACAACTGAGGAGAGTACCCGCTGAATAGCCATATTTCCAATACTATAGGTAAACAAGCGCAAAGTACAAGAATTAAGTGTTAATCGTTCTAACTTCCACCCTTTGCGCTTATTTATTCGGTTAATTGGACAGATGTGAATAGTCAGTTATCGGGAGGAAATCGTTGATTGGAGTCAGGCTATCCAAGAAAGAATATAACTCATCAAAGGAGCACTCCTCTGTACTCATAAGTTCCCCTGACCACACCAACTTATTGTTCACCATCGAATATAATGAGACGTTCTCAATTCGCATGTTCCCCATACCGCCATCATGGATTGCAATTCCGTTTCCTTCATACTCATACAAACACTCATCATAAGACCAATAACACACATCGCTTGAAATAACATCCGTTCCGTTAAAAGAGTAAATATAATACTTCGACCTATCCTCCTTCACTATAAGTTCAGGAATTCCATTTTTGTCTACATCATAGAGCGTATATTCAGTATCAATATAAATTGTGTTGGAACCCCAAGAAAACGGGGTAAATTCAGGATGTTGTAGCAATATTGCCTTATATCGTTCAATGTAAGAATTGCTATTGGTAGCATTTACTTGGGCATACATAGCCTCTTCGGAAATATCAGCATCCTGCCTTATCTATAGGTTTATATTTACTTTAGTTCCACCATTCCATTCGATATATCCAGTGAGACTTCTTACATCTATGGAAACCATCCCTACAAGTATATTTGCTTGATGTGTCCACTCAGCACTCTTAGTTTGAACTCTAAGTTCAAACAACGCTTCTGTGTCACTTAGCCAAAAACCATTGAAAACACTTCCAGACAAAATATCTTCATTTTCCCATTGATAGGTAGCGAAATAATCATTTAACAGCAGCCTTAATTCATCAATTGATAGTGAGTCTGTTGCAATTTTGTCCAATTCAGATGTAACAATGTATGTATTCAAATCCACATAAAAGATTTTAGGATCGTCATAATCTGATGTGCCACCATGCAGATACACTGCTGCTCGTTCCTCTTGAAGTTCAATTTCTGTAGCCCAATAATAATTTGGATCAAACTGGTCGATTCTCACCAATGTTTCACCAGCATATGATATTGCATAAAAATCAGGACCGTATTGACCACACAGATAAATCGCTGATTCACCGAAAGCAAAACCTGATGCTCTTCCTGCATAGTCAGCATTCTTCCACAAGATTGTCCCTGACTGCACATCTATGCACACAACCGATGTATTCTCAACAAAATAATAGTAATTTCCCTTTTGACCAAGTTCCACAACTGCCGTCATTTCAGTCATAATACATTTCGGGGTTTCATAACTCCATACAATGTCCCCCATATCACTATAGGCAGTAATAATGGCGTATTCGTATGCCATTCCCTGAGTTGTATCATGATAGATATCACTCGTCAGTTCGATTTTTTCAACTGTTTTCTTAGGCTCTTTTATCCATGAAATCAATTGACTGTCATCATGTTTACCCAGATAGTCTTCGTTGTCCGATGGTAAAAAACCAAACACACAACCATCATTAGTTTTGTCTGCTCCTTTGAGTTCAACCATGATCTTCGCAATTTCAGCATTGATGCTATTTTGATAATCAATGAGCGGCTGTATTTTTTCTTTGGTGGAACTGCTCTTATTTACAAGGGAAGCAAGGGCAGCTTCTCTGGTGGTGTAACAGGATTTCAGGTAGATGTAGCAATATTGCGCAATATCATATATATTCTCCGCTGTAATGTTTCCGGCATTGGCAAAAACCGAGTCACGTTTGCCCAAATAGTTTAGATAAGTATCGCCCTGAAATACCAGAGAATACAGTGCCAGTTCAAAACTATCTGCACCAGACAAACCGTTTGCTATAAATGGTATAGTATTAGACGCAATGTTCCAAGCGAACAACACGGCAGCTGCCTGAGTTCCCAGCACCTCATGCATTGGGATTTCGTCAATAATCCACTGGTCAACATTTTCAGCAAATCGTTTTGTTGTGTATTCACCTATACTACTTGAAAGCGCATCAGAATAATCAATCATGGACTTCTTCATTGCCACCGGCAATTCCAAACCACCGTTTTCGTTGCCCAGATAGTATACTAATGCTGCAAGTGAAAACTTATCTTGATTTTGGAACTCTTGTGCATATCCAACTACTTCCAGAACTTTCGTACCTACATCAAGAAAAGTAAACGCTTTTCCAGCAGCACTTGACACGCCCTTTTGTACCTCTAAGATATTTCCACCTGTGTTTGAGAACCATGTCTGCCTGTCTAATGCATCTTCCAATGCTTGGTACGATCTGTTGTAGGAAACAAGGGGTGAGTTACCACTCTTTACCTTTTGCAAAATGTCTTCGCAATTCTTATATAATGTGCCAACCTGCGAATCCAACATAGCAGAGGTACTCGAAAGCATCTGACCAAGTTTCCCATCTTCGTCCAATACATCAATCAGCATATCAACTTTATCTATTGTTGCCTGTAATTCCTTGTCTGATTCCGTACAAAGAAGCATGGCAAGGTTTTCACCGTACTTTTTATCGTAGGAAGCCATGCTACCGGCAAATTGCTGAAATAAGGTTGCCCAAGATGCACCATCAAATCCCAACAGCCCATTAAAGACATTTATCAAATGACTGCTTCCGCCAAGCACTTTGAGGTCTGTCTCTGTATATCCAAAATCGTCTGCCCAGTCAAAATGGTATTTTTCTGAGTTCTTCGCTATGTCGTAAAAATAGTCAATAATTCTCTTTGTCGGAATATCAATCAGGAGCGCATCGTCAGTAATCATCATGCCGCTGTTAATTAACAGTAGTGAGTATTCCAGAGGAATCCAGCTACCCTTACTGTTTTTTACACTTGCAAAGGGTGCTTCATATGTATCAATCATATTATTAAACAGCATATGAGATACCTGAGTGCTGTTATACTTGAATTGTGTAATACCAAACGGAAGCCCGTTTGATGTATCTTTGTTATAGATTATAGCACCCTCGCCATTTTCTCCAAAGGTATACCCCAGTCTTTCCGCAAGCATCTTTGCATCAACAAAGACATTGTTGTTTTGGATCATAACATCCAGTTCTTCTTGATGGCCTATGTTGTCGGAATACTCTACTTGGACAGTATAATATTCTTCGCCGGTGTTCGCAGCAAATGAGGTTGTGGTCATTGAAATTATCATCACAACTGCTAAAAGCAGGCTGATTATTCTCTTCATGTCTACTTTACTCCTTCCATGTATTCTTCCATCATTTCTTCATAAAGTGACTTATAAGCATCAAGAAGCCCGCCTGTCACTGCGTTGATAAATGCCTCATCTTGGTAATCCACAATAAGTTCATCATCCACAATAATATATTCGAGGGACACGGTTGTTGCCGTTGTTTCTGCATTTTTTGCGTAGTCTTTGATGTGCTGCAGCAACTCATCCTCTGATATGTCTGCGGTATTCGTATTGAAATCCACAAACACGTTTTTCATGTCTGGGGCGTTAATCTCATATTCAATCGTACTCTCTGTTGTCTTCTTTACTTTAACAGTAACATGCTCAAATATGTGTTCCAATACCCCTTCTTGGGATTTACTGGTTTCGCCCCATATATCGGAGAGTTCCTCGTCTACCTCGAATCCGTTTGTCCCAAAGATAGTCTTGTTGATTGTAGCCATATCGCCATCTGCAAAGGCATCAGCTAACATCCGGGCATTTTTCTCAACCATCTCATTCTGTTTTCCACAGCTTACAAGACCAGTTGTCGCTATAAACAACAACACAATTAAAAACAATCGTTTCATTCTGTATATACCTCCTAAATTTACCATAGATTTCTCTGTCCGGTTTATTAACTCTAATTCGCTGTTAGATCATCCCAAAATATTTGAATGCTTCTCGGATTGCTTTCTCTTTTTCCGGCGGACACTGGGGTTGTCTGGAATCCTCAGATTTCGGCAAATTATAGTTTTTGCCTACCTCAATCCCACATTTCCGTTTAATCTGTGAGATATAGAGGTTGGAAACCTTTAACCCGGTGTGCTCCAACACATACTCTTTGATCTGCGGATAGGTTGCTCCATCCTGAAATTCGGACATGTCCATATCTTCCAAAGAGAACTCAACCCGAATGTTCTTCGAGTCGATCTCACCCTTGGAAAGCAAGACAACCGTTTCGACATGATGTGTCATCGGAAACATATCCACGGGCTGAACCGACATCGGGGAATAGCCTGCGGCGGCGAGTATTTTGCAGTCGCGGGCAAGCGTTGCGGGGTTGCAGGAGACATATGCGATGCGTTCGGCTCCGCTGTTTACAATTGCATCAATAGCGGGCTTTTCCGCTCCGCGGCGCGGCGGATCGAGCAAAATTGCCGAGAAGCGTTTGCCTTCCGCAACGAGGCGGGGCAGGGCTGTTTCGGCATTCTCGCAGATGAATTCCGCGTTTTTGATGTTGTTGAGTTTTGCATTCCTCCGGGCATCCTTAACGGCGGGCGGAACCGCTTCAATGCCCAGAACGGAGCGGGCGCGTTGAGCCAAAAGCAAGGAAATCGTGCCTATCCCGCAAAAAACATCCGCAACATCATCGTTTGCAGTCAGGTTCAATGCATTTGCGGCGGCAAGGTACAGCTTTTGCGTCTGTTCGGGGTTCACCTGCAAAAAGCTGTGCGCACCGACGTTGAATTTCAATCCGCAAACCGTTTCGGCAAGTTCCGCGCTGCCGAACAGCAGTTCGGTTTTGCTTCCGATACCGGGATCACGCGGGTTGCGGTTGATTCCGTGGATACAGGATGCAAGCGACGGCAAACCGCGTCTCAGCATTGAAACAAGCTCGTCCGAATGCGGAAGCGCGCCTGTTGTTACTATCGCAGCCATCGTTCCGCTCTCGGTTCTGCGCACCATAAGCTGCCTCAAAGTCCCGCTTTTTTGTTTTTCATCGAAAGCGCGGATGCCGAACAAATTCGCCCATTCGGCAACGATTCTTTTCGCCGTCATTGCCTCTTCGTTCTGAATCATGCATGTTTCAACGGGCACGAGTTTATGGCTTTTTTGTTCGTAATAGCCCGAAAGAACCTGCCGAAGGTTTTTCTTATTTGTCTTTTCGGCATTTGCAAACTGAAAAACGGCCTTGTTTCTGTAATGTTCGGGCTTGTCCGCGCCGATGCACGGAAGAATTTCAATCCCGCGAAAGCCTCCTATACGCTCCATTGCGCTGCGCACGGTTTCACGCTTCATGCGGAGCTGCTCCGCATAGCTCATGTGAAGAATATCACAGCCCCCGCATTCGGCATAATGCGGGCAGGGCGGAATTACCCTTTCTGCCGACGGCCGAAAGATTTTTTGAAGTTTCGCTTCCGCAAACGAGGGTGCGGCTTTTTTTATTTCCGCTTCAACGGTTTCTCCGCAAATTGCGCCCGGCACGAATACAGCCATGCCGTTATGCCTTGCAATCCCCTGCCCCTCCGAACCGTACGCCGTGATTTCAAGCGTCACCGCCGAACCTGCCGACAGCTCCGAACGGTTATCCTCGGCGGTTATGCCGGCATTCATTCGTTTTCTGTTTAAATCCATGAATTTTTCCGTTTGCTTCCTTTTCCGTTCACTGAGCCGCACTCAGAATTTTGCCATAACCGAATTCAGGTCATAAAGTTTATCATCAAAGCAATCCCGCGTTGAAACTGCTTCCGCAAGCGGAACGCTGATAATGCGGTTTTCCCTTATGCCCACGGCGTATCCGAAGTTCTCTCGCAAATCGTTATTTTCCGCCGCTCTGCTTCCCGCACGGTCCGTTCCGCGCATATTCGCCTCGTCCGCAAGCAGTTCAACCGCACGCTGCCCCATTTTAGCGGCAAGCACTCTGTCGAACGCGGACGGGTTGCCGCCGCGCTGGATATAGCCAAGCACCGTCGCCTTTATCTCAACATCGGTGTATTTTCGGACATATTCGCAGAAATCCTCCGCTTTGCCCGCGCCTTCGGCGATCATAACAATGCTTGTGAGCTGTCCGCGGAGTTTGTTTGCGGCAAGCCGGTTCGCCGCATCCGCCCATGAAAGAGGACGTTCCGGAACGAGAATTATGTCTGCCGCGCCTGCAACACCCGCCCAAAGTGCAATATCTCCGCATCTTCTTCCCATGACCTCGATAACGCCGACCCTGTCATGCGCACGCATCGTGTCACGAATTTTATAAATCTCGTTCATAACATTGTTCACGGCTGTATCGAACCCAATGGTAAAATCCGTATACCCCATATCGTTATCGATCGTTCCCGGAATGCCGATGACGGGAATGCCGCGCTTGCTGAGAGCATCCGCACCTTTAAAGCTGCCGTCGCCGCCGATGACGATAAGCCCTTCAATTTCGTATGCACGCAGAACGGAAATTGCCTTTTCGATTCCACCCTCCGTTTTAAACTCCTCGCTCCGCGCCGTGCGAAGTATCGTTCCTCCCTTGTGCATTTTGCTTTCAACGTCGGCATGGGCAAGGTACCCGACTCTGCCTTCAATAAGGCCTTTGTAGCCGTGGTAAATGCCCATTACCTGCAAATCGATATCCACTCCGGTTTTGAAAACGGCACGTATCGCCGCATTCATGCCCGGAGTGTCGCCTCCGCTTGTTAAAACTCCGATTCGTTTCATCTTTTGCCCCTTAATTGCTTATTTCGCCTTAATCTCAATATTATTTTTTGCGGACAATTTTTACATTCTCTTCCCCAAGCATACGCTTCAGTTCGAACAGCAGCTCCTCCGCACAGTTCACGCAGCAGTGGCGCGGTGCAAGCAAAACCTTTCCCGTTGCCGCATCGCGGAACAAAACCTCCGTGTTTCCGGGAAATCTGTGCAGCAGTTCAACAGCCGCATTCCGAAGATGCAGCGCGTCGGAAAGAAAATTCAGCGCAAGCCGCTTTTCCCCCGCGTTTTTTGAACCCTTTTGCAGCGGAACAATTTCGTCAATCAATATTGAATTGTCCCTGTCCTCCCGCATGGAGAACCTGCCGCGGACCGCAACGCATTTATCGTTTGCAATAAGGGAAGCATACTTTTGGTAAATGCTCGGGAACGCCGCAATCTCAATGCTTCCGCTCATATCCTCCAGCACCGCATACGCCATCAACCCTGCGCCGGACTTGACCGCACGGGTTCTCAGGGAACCGATGATTCCTCCCGCCGTCACGGTTTGGTTATCATGTATTGCACCCGAACCGTCCGCCTCCGCAAGCTCGATGCAGGGCGTTAATGCAGAAAGCGCAGCCTCATATTCCATGAGCGGATGCCCGCTGACATATACGCCGAGAACCTCCTTTTCGGCACGGAGCAGAATATCAAGCTCAAACTCCGTTTTCATATCGGCCTTATCCGCTTCGGAAACCGTGTTCATCATGCTTCCGCCGTCATCCCCGCCGAAATCAAAAAGCGAAAGCTGTCCCGTTTCAAGTCTTTTTCTTTCGGCGGCGGCCGCAGTGAACTCCTGTTCAAAATGAGCCGTCAGATATTTTCTCGAAACGCCGAAACAATCAAAACAGCCAGCCTTTATAAGCCCCTCCAGCAGGCGTTTGTTCAGCCCGTCGGAAGTTCTTCGGAGGAAATTCGAAAAATCCGAAAACGCTCCGCCGCGGCTCCGCTCCTCCAGCACATCGTTCATCGCTCCCTCTCCGACGTTGCGTATCGCGGCAAGGCCGAATCTTACAGCACCGTTTTCAACCGAAAAACGTGCCTCGCTGCGGTTTATATCCGGCGGAAGAATCTTTATTCCGTGCTTGCGGCAATAGTAAATATAGAACGAGACCCTGTCCGCCGCAGTAAGATAGCTGTTGATGAGCGCCGTCATGAATTCCGCAGGGTACAGGCATTTGAGCAGCGCAGTTCGATATGCAACCACCGCATAGCACGCCGCATGAGCCTTGTTGAATGCATATGATGCAAAATCCATCATTTCATCAAAAATCTTCTCCGCCGCTTCCTTCGAAACGCCGCGCCGCAGTGCACCGTCAATTTTCACAACGCCGTCTTCCTCAACGCCGTAGATAAAGTTTTTGCGCTCCTGCGCCATAACATCGTGCTTTTTCTTGCTCATTGCGCGGCGGATAAGGTCACTCCTGCCGAGCGAATACCCCGCAAGGTCGCGGACAATCTGCATTACCTGCTCCTGATAGACCATGCAGCCGTAGGTTGCGTTCAAAATCGGCCGCAAAAGCTCCGTTTCGTATTTCACCGCTCCGGGATTCTGTTTGCACTCAATGTAGCGCGGAATCTGATCCATAGGACCCGGGCGATAGAGCGAAATGCCGGCGATAATGTCCTCAAGGCTTGTGGGCTTCATCTGCATCATGAAATGCGTCATCCCGCCCGACTCAAGCTGAAAAACTCCGACGGTGTCGCCCGAACTTATAAGGTCATATACGCATTTGTCGTCGTAATTGCAGTTGTCAAAGTCCGGAGGCGTTCCCCCGGACCGCTTTATGTATTCGCAGCAATAACGAATCACGGTCAGCGTCCGAAGCCCGAGAAAATCCATCTTCAGCATTCCGAGCTCTTCAAGCTCCGTCATTGTGAACTGCGTCGTGACAGCCTCATCATTGCGCTGAAGCGGAACAAGCTCCATCGTCGGAAGGGATGAAATAACAACACCCGCCGCATGAGTTGAAGTGTTTCTGGGAAGTCCCTCAACCTTCATTGCAAGCATCATGAGCCGCTTCACGCTGTCATCTGTTTCGCAAAGGTTCTTAAGCTCCGGAACAAGCTCCGCTGCGCGTGAAAGGGTGATATCCTTTTCCTGCGGGATGAGTTTTGCAATTCTGTCCACATCCTGGTAGGGAATGCGAAGCACCCTGCCGACGTCGCGAACGGCACCGCGTGCCGCCATCGTGCCGAAAGTCACTATCTGCGCAACATGATCGCTGCCGTATTTGTTTTTTACGTATTCAATGACTTCCTGACGCCGTTCGTAACAAAAGTCCACGTCAAAATCCGGCATACTGACGCGTTCTGGGTTCAGGAAACGTTCAAAAATCAGGTTGTAGCGAATCGGGTCTATGTCCGTGATGCCCATTGCATATGCTGCAATGCTTGCCGCGCCGCTGCCGCGTCCGGGTCCCACGGGTATGCCGTGCGTTTTTGCAAAGTGAATAAAATCCCACACGATAAGGTAATAATCCACAAACCCCATCGAGATTATAACGTTCAGTTCGTATTCAAGCCTTTCGAGATGTTCCTTTGTCGGCTCACCGTAGCGGCGGCGCAGTCCGTCGGTGCAAAGCCGGCGCAGATACTGTTCGTTCGTCATGCCGTCCGGCGCGGTGAAACCGGGCAGGTGCCGCTTGCCGAATTCGATCGTCAGGCTGCATTTTTGTGCCGCCTCGGCAGTGTTTCTAACCGCCTCCTCATAGCCGCTCATGCGGCGAAGCATCTCCTCTTCCGATTTGAGATAGAATTCATCCGCCTGCATCCGCATTCGGTTGGTTTCGTCCACAAAATGCCCCGTTTGAATGCAGAGCAGAACATCCTGCGCCTCCGCATCCTCTTTTCGAACATAGTGAATATCGTTTGTTGCAACAGTCTTTATGCCGAGTTCCTTTGCAAGCGCATCCAAACGCGGAAGAACTATAAGCTGCTCCGGGATCCCGTGATTTTGCAGCTCAATGTAAAAATCATCGCCGAACATACCCTGAAGGCGTTTTGCAAGGCGGCGCGCTTCATCGTATCTGTTCATCAGCAGAAGCTGCGGAATATCGCCCGCAAGACATGCCGAAAGGCATACAAGCCCCTCACAATGCTTTTCCAGCAAATTATAGTCAATGCGCGGCCGATAATAAAAACCGTCCACAAACGCAATTGAGGACAGTTTGATAAGGTTTTTGTACCCCGTTTCGTTTTTGCATAAAAGCACAAGGTGGCCGTTTTCTCTCGTGCCCTGTTTTTCGTAAATTGAATTCGGCGCAACATAGGTTTCCATGCCGATAATGGGCTTTATCCCCTGTTTCATGCACTCTTTATAAAATGCTATTGCGCCGTACATATTGCCGTGATCCGTTATCGCAAGCGAATCCATGCCCAATTCCTTTGCACGCGAAACAAGCTCGCGTATCCGCGCCGCGCCGTCCAGCAGGCTGTATTCGGTGTGAACATGAAGATGCGTAAAACCCATTTTTTCCTCCTTTGTGCCGATGAACCTTTTCCCCATGCCGCACTGTTTGCGGAAAACGCGGAAACCGCCCCCACTGAATCAGTCCGGCATTTCCGTCCGTATGTCTTCCGCCATTTCGCACAGTTTTCTGAGGCGATAATTTGCGGCGGATCTTCCGATGCCTATTTCCTCCGCAAGTTCGGACAGCGGCATTTCAAAATTGTTGAGCCTCGCTTCCGCGACAATGCGAAGCGGCGGCGGAAGATTCTCCGCGCCGACAACGCTCAGAACAAGGCGAATATCCTCCGCCTGCTTCATTGCCGTGCGCGTTGCCTTCTCAATGTTTGCATTTATGCAGTTCACGCCCCTGTTCACAGTGTTGTTGAGTTGGCGCACGATTCGCTGTTCGTTAAGCACCATCACTGCATCCGATGCCCCGGCAAGTGCAAGAAAATCCGACAGTGTCTCCGATTCTTTGATGTACAGCACAATGCTGCCCTTGCGTTCGGTGCACTTGATACGAATTCCGAAATCGAAAATCATCCGTTTTGAAAACATTGCAAGCTCGGCATTTTTGAACACAAGCTCACAGTGATATGCTTTTTTTGGTTCCGACACCGAACCGCAGGCAAGGAACAGCCCGCGAATAAATGCGCGCCGCTGCGTCTCTGTTTCGATAACACTCTTCGGAACATGCGGCTCATAACTCTTTTCGCCCTCCGCATCAAAGCTCACAAGCCCGGTCGCCGTCAAAAAATCATCAATACCGTTCCCGTGGAGCAGGAGTTCGCAGTATTCCGCATTCAATCGCTCGTGCTTAACGCGGTTCAATTGGCTTTCAAGCCCGAAATACTGTGCCGCCAGCTTGGAAACAAGGCTCAGCGCCGCTTCGCTTTCAAGCACATAGTGCACACCCCAGCGCCGCATCGCCGGCATCAGTTTCAGCGCACCGATACTCAGAGTGAATGCGCTTAAAAGCGCGTGCGCATCGGCCTCACGCTTTATTTTCTGCTCCGAAATTTCCTTTTTTACTCCGGCAGAGAACGACGGGCATTCGTGTTCGCTCTGTTCCGCCGTTTTTTTTGCATTTTCGGTTTTAAAACCGCTGCCGTCGATTTTGCTGTTGTGTTTTTTTTCGTTCATTTCAAATGTGCACGTTCGTGCCGCCCTTTGCGCTGCGCTTTTTTATTCGCCGCCGCAATATTTATCTCAATACTGTTCTATTTCGGTTCAAACCGCGTCCTTATGTCATCCGCTTCGGAAACAAGATCCCGATGCTCAAGCAGAACGGAACATTTGTCTTTCATTCTGTCGTGAAGTGCTTCCGCCATCGCAACGGAACGATGCCTGCCGCCTGTGCAGCCGAACGCAACCATAAGCCGCCGCTTGCCCTGCTTTATAAACTCCGGAATCACAAGATCCAGCATGTTTTCTATCATGTTCAGCTGCCTGCGAACATTTGCATCGGAAAAAATAAATCGGCGAACCTCTTCATCCCTGCCGGATTTGCAGCGCAGCTCTTCAATGTAGAACGGGTTTGCGGTGTAGCGCATATCGAAGATAAAATCCGCATTTTTCGGAATTCCGCGTTTGAAGCCGAAACTTGAAATTATCAGTCTGAGCGGAATATTCTTTCCCCGCATTAAAATATCCTCAACCGTTTTTCGAAGCTCGTTCAGCCGCATGTTCGTCGTGTCAACGATATAATTCGCCTTCTCCTTCAACGGGATTAGAATTTCGCGTTCGGTTTGAATGCCTATGCCGACATCGTCATTCATCGGGTGGCGGCGGCGCGTTTCGCTGTATCGGCGCACAAGCACGCTGTCCTCGCACTCAAGGAACATTATTTCGTACGGACATTCAAGCCGGCGCAGTTCATCATAAGTGTTGAGCGGATTGTAGCCGAACACCGATTCGCGGCTGTCGATAACAAGCGCGACGCGTTCGATGTTGTTTTCGCTGCTGCTGCAAAGCTCAATGTATTGTTTTGCAAGCTGACAGGGCATATTATCTGCGCATACAAAGCCCATATCCTCAAGAATGCCGAGAACTTGAGATTTTCCCGCACCCGAAAGCCCTGTGACGATTAAAATATACATTCTGTTTTCCTCAATTTTATCCCGATGTATGTTTCCGTTTTTGTTTATATTGTTGTACTCGAATTTTATTTAATAATTTTGATCTCCGGCTCAAGCAGAACACCGAATTCTTTATATACGCGTTCGCGCACAAGGTCAATCAGGTTAAGCACATCCGCGCATGTTGCTCCGCCGCAATTGACGATGAACCCCGCATGCTTCGGGCTGACTTCCGCCCCGCCGATTCTTGTGCCTTTGAGCCCCGCCTGTTCTATCAACGCACCTGCGAAATGCCCCTCGGGCCGTTTAAAAGTGCTTCCTGCGGAAGGATACTCAAGCGGCTGCTTTTCTTTGCGGCGCATATTGAATTCCTCCATTCTGCGCCGAGCTTCCCCGTCGGCATCAACAGCAAGTTCAAACTCCGCTCCCGCAACAACCGCATTCGGAAAGGCGTAAACAGAGCTTCTGTATCCAAGATCGCCCGCATGAACGATTTTTTTTGCAATGCGTCCGCATTCAACAACGGTGACGCTTTTCAGCACCTGTTTTATCTCCCCGCCGTATGCACCTGCATTCATTGCAACCGCACCGCCGACCGTGCCCGGGATACCCGCTGCCCATTCAAGCCCCGAAAGGCCCTCGGCGACGGCCGCCTTTGCAGCCGTGCAGAGCAGTGCACCCGCTCCGCATTTCAGCCTTGTTCCGTCAAACCCGACGCCCGCCATGCGCGCACCGATTCGGATGAACAGAGCCTCAACTCCGCTGTCGGAAACGAGAAGATTGCTGCCGTTGCCGATAATATACACAGGGTAATCGCAGCTCCGCGCCGCAGAAAGCATTGCGCAAAGCTCGTCCGCATCCTTCGGCTCCGCAAAAAAAGTTACGGGACCTCCGATGCGGAAAGTTGTGAATTCCCGCGCCCGAACATTCCGCCTGAACGGCAGATTTCCGAGAGCCCTTGCAAGCATATCGTTTTTTTCCATTAAAAATCCCGTTTCCTCTCCTCCTGTTTCGGGGATCGCGTTCAAATGCTTCCCGTTCCGGAATGCATGCCGCGGCACAAATCCCCATGTTGTATTTTACAGCAAAAACAGGCGTTTGTAAAGGTTTTTCGTCCTCATCTTTTTTTGAAAGCGGCTTAAACGGGCGGGCGTTTGTCAAAAAGCGGCTCTCCGCGCCGCTGCACCGGTAAAAGCGTTCGGGAGGTTAAGGATGCTCTCGCTCAAAAGCCCGTATGCTTCCGTCAAAAAGGACTGTTCAAACTTTTTCTCCGCCGCAGGGTTCATCGGCATAAGTCCCAATGTGCAAAGCTCGCTCTGCCGCGCAGCGGAAAGCATATCTGCAATAAATTCCGAAATGCAGCCCATTTTTTCGCGCTCCGTTTTCGCCGAAATGCCCACAAACTGCACCTCGTCCGTTTCATTGCAAAAGGGCAGCACCTCGAAATACTTTGCCTTGTTTGCGGCAGCAAGTCTTTCCATATCTCCCGCCGCGCGCGCATCGCCGATGCAGAAATCCCCCTTGCCCTTTTTAAATTCATCAACGCTGCTCCGTTCAAACTTCCCTGCCTCGATCCCGAATCCGTCGTTTGAACAAGAATCGGCACCGGCTTTGCTTTCGCCGTTCTCCGCAATAGGTTTCAGTATTTCGGTCATTTCCGCCGCAGTAACCCTTTCCGGATAAAACAGCGCAAGCTTGCACCCGGCCGCAAACGGAAGTGCGCGCAGCGTCCGCCCGTCCATGCCGCAGTCAAAGCCCGCCGGCAGCTCCCCGGCCCCGTATCCGTCACCGAAATCCACAGCCGTGCCGTCGATACCGAAAATCTCTGTTCCGTTCATGATTCGAAGCTCCCTGCCGTTCAAAAAACCGGCAGGAAAGCTTATCACGTCCGGAAATTCTCCGTTTTGAAGCCTCGATTCCGCTTCCGCTTCCGAAATCGATTCAACCTCAAAATAAACACCGAAATGCCGTCGTTCCGCTCTGTCCGCAATTTTTTTGAGCCATGCTCCCACACTGCCCATATACGGCTTGAATCCGACAACATGCCAAACGTTTATAACGCCCGAAAATTCCTCCTCCTCCGGTTCGAGCCATTCGCGATATTGATCCCGTTCAAGCATCTTTCCCGCACATTTCGGCAGATAGATCATAAACAGCAGCACGGCCGCCAGCAGCACAGCCGCAATCGTTTTTTGAAATCCGTTCATGCCGCAGTTTATGCGCCTTTTGCCGCCTGCATTCCGCAGAAATCAAAAACCGCGAGTGTGCGTCATGCGCATTCACGGCAGTATACAACAGTTACTATTTGCTTTTTATATTCGCAATGCGTTCTCTCCGCTCGCATATCACTCGAAAAAGCCGTTAAACTCCGGAGTGAATTCCGCGCTTGCGGATGAAAGGCTTTGCGTGTAGATGTTTTCGAATCCGAGGGAAAGTGCATAATCAACGGCCCTTTTGTATTCGCGCTTCAGGAGCCTTCTGTTAAGCGGGGGCTGAAGCTCAAACATCGGTGTATACTGGCTCATCAGTGAAATATGTGTTTCGAGAGGAAGATTCTCCCTGATAAAATCCAGCACTCCGCGCGCTTCATCCACCGAACCGGGCAGAACAAGATGGCGAACGATCATTCCGCGCTTTGCAATTCCGTTCTTATCGACCTGCAAAACCCCGCACTGACGCTGCATTTCCCGCACGGCGGCAGCGGCAGCGGAAAAGTAGTCCTCTCTTCGGCTGTATTTTTTTGCGGCGGCGGAGCTTACGTATTTCAAATCCGGAAGATATATGTCAACAAGCCCCTCCATAAGGCGCAGAGCTTCAACCTTTTCGTAAGCATTCGTGTTGTAAACTATCGGAATGCGCAATCCCCGCATTCGTGCAAGCGGAACGGCTTTTACAATCATGCGCACATGCGGTGCGGGAGTAACCAAATTGATATTGTTCGAACCGAGTTCCTGCAGGCGCAGCATTATGTCCGCAAGCTCCCCCGCATCCTTCACAACGCCCTTTGCAGATTGGCTGATGTCCATATTCTGGCAAAAAACGCAGCCCATATTGCAGCCCGAAAAGAAGATCGCGCCGCTGCCTTCCGCGCCGGAAATCGGCGGTTCCTCGCAGTAATGCCGCGCCGCTCTTGCAATGAGCGCAGTTTCGTACGGGTTCCTGTTTCCGAGGCTTTCCGCTGCAAATCCGCCCACACCGCATACGCCCGCATGTTCCGCACGGTTAACCCCGCACTCAAGCGGGCAAAGCCTGCATGATTTTCCGCCGTTTGCAAAAAGTCCGCAGGATTCAATGCCCTCTGTCTGCATTTTTGTTTCTTCCGATGAAATATCCGAAATAATCATTTCATTCCGTTCCGACTCCTCCGTCTCAGGCCGTCGGTTCCCCGTCCTCATTTTTATTCTCCGCCTTCTGCAAGGCGCGGTGTTTTTTCGGCGTGCTGCATTTTTCGGCCGTGAAACGGAACGCAATGATTCCGTTCTCATACTCGCTATCGATTTTTTCGCCCAAAAGGTTAAGCACCTCTGAAACTATCGCAAGGCCGAGTCCGGTGCCGTCACCCGTGTGCGCATGATCCGCTTTGTAGAATCGTTCAAACAGATGTTCAAGGTCGGCAGGATCAACTTCCGCGGGATTGCTGACAACAAACTCATAGCGATTCTTTTCCGCATTTTCGAAAAGGTTCACGCTGACAGTGCAGCCGTCCGTTCCGTGTTTTATCGCATTGTCAACCAATGCTACGAGCACCTGCTCAATGCGGTCGGCATTTGTGTATGCATAGTATTCGCCCTCGGGAGCTTCAAGCCGCACGCTTTTGCCGCGCTGTGCCGCCGCATCGTTCATCCTGTCCGCAACATCGTATGCAATTTCATAAAGTTCAACCCGTCCCTTTGAGAACGCAACGCCGCCGCTCTGAAGCCTTGAAAGTTCAAGCAGGTCGTTGATAAGGTTTGAAAGGCGTATCGATTCGCGCAGGATATAGCCGTAGTAACGTTTTCTGTCTTTTTCATCCTGCACCATTCCGTCGTTAAGCGCATCCGCAAGGCTTCGAATGGATGCAAGCGGCGTGCGCAGCTCATGGCTGACGTTTGCAACATAGTCCTTTCGCGTCTGTTCAAGTCTCTCGCTTTCGGTAACGTCCGTTATCAGCACAACCGCACCGAAAAGCGAACCGTTCTCCTCGTGAATCGGGGTTGCCGCAATGCGGAGCATCCTTTCGCCGATCGTAAAATCACAGCTGCGCACTTCGTCCGTATCAAGAGCTTCTATCGCCACGGCAGCAATTTTCGGATAACCGGCCGCCGCTGCGGGGTGGGTATTTTCCTTCCCGCCCAAAAGCTGCACGGAAGCGGAGTTGTAATGCGTGACAACGCCCGTTTTATCCACGGAAATAATGCCCTCGCCGATGCCGTCAAGCACGGTGCGCAGCCTGTTGCGCTCAACAACAAGGCTGTCAATATTGTTTTGAAGAGCTTCCGCAAGAATATTGAACGATTGCGCAAGGTGACGCGATTCGTTGCTTCCCTCTTCCTTGGCGCGAACGGTCAAGTCTCCCCCCGCCATTTGCAGCGCAACGTTTGAAACGTGCCGAATGGGCTTTGTTACCTTGCTGAATATGATAACTATCGGAATAAGCATCAAAAGTGCAATGCCGAGCATTGCAAGGCCGAGTTCCACCGCAAGCTTTGCAAGCGTGCTTTCAGCCTGTTTTGAACCGACAACAAGTATCACGGAACCGATTATATCACCCGAATTGGAATACACCGGCGTGCCGACAACAATTCCTATATCGGTTGACGGAAGAGCAATTTCTTCCCCCTGAATGACCGTTTGGAAGCAGCGGCGGACGGTTTCAACGCTTTGGTCGTACTCATCCTGTTCTGCCGTTGTAACAACCGCACCGTTAGGTTCGATTATGTAAATTGTTGCATCCGATGCGGAAAATTCGCCGAGATGCAGCATCCTCGCAAGAGTGCGTTTGTCCGTGTTTGATTCATACAGCTTTGTCACGCGCTGCGATATTGACTGCGCTTTCGGCTTCAGTTCGTCAATTTTCATTCCGGCGTACATTTCATGCCCGACAACGGAAAAAAGGCACGCAACAAGTATCACGAGCAGCACCGTGATTGCGCACACAATATAAAGAATTATTCTGAACAGGCTTGATCTTTTCATATCTCTCGTTTTCTGCGGGGCCGTGCTGAAACCCGCCGCACACGCATTTCGGAAAAAACATCAGCAGGCGAACCCGCAGCGTTTCAGCCTTTCGGGTTCGCCCTGAAGTTCATTTTCATTTTTGCAAAACGGTTCAAAAGGGCAAAATCTGTCCGTTTCATTCCGTCGGCTTTTCTTCAACGAAATCGTATGCCTTCGGCGTTTCGGGCAGTTTTTTGCGTTCCTCGTTGTCCTGTCTGTCATCGGGATCGCCGTATGCCTCAAACCTGTAGCCGACACCGTAAACGGTTTTTATCTCCCATCCGCAATCGTCCGCAGACTGCAGCTTCTGGCGAATGCGCTTAATCTGAGTGTCAACGGCGCGCGTATCGCCGTAGTATTCATAGCCCCATACGATTGAAAGGATCTTTTCGCGCGAAAAAACCTTTCCGGGATGTGAGGCAAGCAGCTGAAGGATCTCGACTTCTTTCGGGGTGAGCGGCAGTCTTTCGCCGTTCAGCCTTACGTCGTAGTTATTTATATTGATTTCAAGGTTTCCGTAATGCAGAATCTTTGCGGGTTCCGTTTCCTGCATTGAATACCTGCGCAGAACGGCCTTGACCCTTGCAACAACTTCACGCGCGCTGAAGGGCTTTACAATGTAATCGTCCGCACCGAGCTCAAGCCCGAGCACGCGGTCGATCTCCTCGGATTTCGCCGTCAGCATTATAATCGGAACACTGCTGTTCTGGCGAATCTCGCGGCAAACGTCCATTCCGCTTTTTTTGGGCATCATGAGATCAAGAATAACAAGGTTCGGCTTTTTGCGGTTGAATTCTTCAATCGCCTGTTCGCCGTCAAATGCCGAAATGCACTCGAATCCCTCGTTTCTGAGGTAGACGCCGAGTGTTTCGTGAATGATATGCTGATCATCGCAAATCAGTATCTGCTGTTTGACTGACATAGTACTTTGTACGCTCCTTTGTTGGTTGGTGCATTTATATTATATTGCCTTTTAAGCAAAGTTTCAAGTACTTTTTTGATTTGACATATCGAGATGCGCACTTTGTCACAATATTCTTTTTTCGGTCAATCAGCGGCATATTCGCGTCGAATGACAAAATAGGTACATATTCTGTCAGGCAATATACACCGATAGGCAACCAAAATTGCCGCATTTGCGTGTTATAATAGGAGCATGAAAAGAATCGGGCCGGCGAACAGCCCCGCAAGGGTGCTCCGACAGGGATGCGGCGGCGGACTGTTCAACGGGTTTTACCCGCGGAGCAGCATGAACAATGTTTACTCCGAGCTCTTTTCACAGAAACTATCATTATTAATTAAAGGAGTGTAACATCATGGAAGAGAAAAGAAAAATCAGGATGCCCATCGGCGCAGCCGTTGCGTGCCTTCTCATAGTTGCCCTTTTGACCGTCGGTATCGTTGCCGGCGCCAAGTTTATCAACAATTCGCTTTCTGCCTCACAGACCGAAAAGAACGCTTCCGTCCAAGCAACATCGGCACCTTCCGGCTCAAACGGCACCGTCGGTTCATCAGGCGACAAGACCGGCGACCTTCCTTCTGACAAGATTTCTTACGCCGGCAGTTCGGCCCGACCCGATTCGGAATACAAAACCATTGAAAACTGCATGTCCTCCGTTGTCAGCATCGACGTCACGGCGCAGAGCGGGCACAAGAGTGTGCTTGCAGGTTCGGGCTCCGGAGTCATCATTTCGGCGGACGGCTATATCGTGACCTGCAACCATGTTGTTGAGGGCGCACAGAAAATTTTCGTCTACCTTGACAACGGCAATGACTACGAAGCAACTCTTGTCGGCACCGACAGCGTGACCGACCTTGCGGTTATCAAAATCAATGCCTACAATCTCTCTTACGCCAAATTCGGCGATTCCTCAACGCTCAGCGTCGGTGAAGACGTGTTTGCAATCGGCAACGCACTCGGCCAGCTTTCCAACACATACACACGCGGTTCCATCAGCGGCCTTGACAGGAGCATTACCATTGACAACGTGACCATGACCCTGCTCCAGACAGATGCCGCAATCAACCAGGGCAACTCCGGCGGCGGACTGTTCCGTGAATCGGACGGCACTCTCATCGGAATTGTGAATGCAAAGAGCAGCGGCAGCGGTATTGAAGGCCTTGGCTTTGCAATCCCCTCCACGCTTGCCCGTGAAGTTATCGGCAACCTTATGGATTACGGCTTTGTTGTCGGCCGTCCCTATCTCGGTGTCTCCACTCAGGATGTTTCCCTCTCCGGTTACGGATTCTTCACCAGTACTTACACCTATCCCTGCATTGTATCCGTTGAAGACGGCAGTGCGGCTCAGCAGGCAGGACTGAAAAAGGATGATGTTATCATGGCTGTCAACGGCGACACGGTCTCAAGCTCCGACGGACTTTACATCGCTGTCAGCAAGTTCAAAGTCGGCGACACCGTAACGCTCACCATTCTGCGCAGCAATTCGCAAATCGATGTTTCCGTAACTCTCGGCCAGCGCAGCACGGCAAAAACCGCCGAATAATGCAGTCGCTGATTATGCTTGAACAACCAAAACGCACCGCCGCACATTAAAGCGGGGTGCAATATCGAAACAACCTGCCGCGTGCAGGTTTTCAGATAAATTGTTCCGCCTTTGGGAAAGGATCCTTCCCGAAGGCGGACTTTTTTTGAGCATTTTCCTTTCGTTTTGAAATGCATTTTTTTCTCCTTTCTAAAATTCCTCAGGTCAGCGTTTTGTGTGCGGAAATCGAAAAAAAATCGAACATTTCCTGAAAAGGGGCTACCATTTCGACCTCGATGTGCTATAATGTATTTGGTGGAAGAGTTTTATTTTCCGCAAAGCTGCACAAACTGTTCTCCAAGCCGACTTTTCGGGTCCGCAAAACCTTCCGACGTTTGCGGGACGGATGCAGCGGTTCGCGGAGTTCTGTCTGCCCGCAGGGAACTGCCGTGTGATGTTCTCGCGGGCGAAAAAACCGCAAAATGTTTAAAAACAGTTATAAAATTTTAAAAAATTGAAAGGTCGCTCCCCGATGCCGAACCGGTGCGGGCGGGCAGAAAAAAAATATGAAGGACGGATTCATCAAAGTTGCTGCATGTTCACCGAAAGTTGTGCTTGCAGACCCGAAAGCCAACGCCGATGCTATAATTGCCGCGCTGCACCGCGCCGCGGCACACGGGGTTCGGCTTGCCGCATTTCCCGAGCTTGCAATGACGGGCTACACCTGCGGCGACCTTTTCATGCACGAATTGCTTTTGGACAGCGTTGAAACCGAGCTTCTCCGCATCGCACGCGAAACCGCGAACCTTCGGCTTGCTGCCGTCATAGGTGCGCCGATTCGCTGCGCGGACAAGCTTTACAACTGCGCCGTTGTCATATCCCGCGGAGTGATTCTTGCTGTCGTCCCAAAAACGCATATGCCGAATTACGGCGAATTCTATGAGCTGCGGCATTTTGCCGTGCCGTCCCGCACGGAACTCGGCTCCGCCGCACCTTATATTGATTCATTGCAGACTTTTTTCAATCCCGACGGCTGCATCTTCTCATGCACGGATTATCCCGATTTCCGTTTCGGCATTGAAATCTGCGAGGATCTTTGGGTTGCTTCCCCTCCGTCGGATAAACTTGCCGCTGCCGGCGCGCTCGTGATCGTTAACTGCTCCGCCGGAGATGAAATCATCGGCAAGGCGGACTACCGCAAGCGCATCACGGAAGTTCAATCCGCAAAAAACATTTGCGCGTACCTTTATTGCGGCGCGGGTGAGGGTGAATCAACAAGCGATATGGTCTTTTCGGGGCATTGCTTTGTTTACGAAAACGGCACACTGCTTGCCGAAAAAGCACCTTTTGACTACGCGAACGATATGCTTATCACCGAAATTGATTTGGGACGGCTGCTTTACGACAGGCGCCGCGTGAACAGCTTCTGCGCGGGCAATGCTGCCCATTCCGGTCTTTTCGTTGATTTCTCTCTCGGATTCGGTTCATGCGGCCCCGCCCCGCGCGAGGATCTTCCCGAAACGGAACTTACCCGCCGCTTCCCGCGCAATCCCTTTGTTCCGCATGACGAAAACGAATTGAACGCACGCGCAAAAGATATTCTGACGATACAGGCTCTCGGGCTCAAACGCCGGCTTGAACACACTCATTCAATGAGCGCGGTCATCGGCATTTCGGGCGGACTGGATTCCGCACTTGCGCTGCTTGCTGCGGCAAAGGCATGCGACCTTATGGGCATTGACCGCAAATTTGTTCACGCCGTCACCATGCCCTGTTTCGGCACCACCGAACACACGAAACAAAATGCCGTTGCTCTTTGCAATTCCCTCGGTGTAACGCTTCACACGATTCCGATTGCGGATTCGGTGCGTTCGCATTTTCGCGACATCGGGCACGACGAAACCTGTCACAACGTTGTTTACGAAAACGCACAGGCGCGCATGCGCACCCTTGTGCTGATGGATCTTGCAAATGCGCTGAACGGCCTTGTTGTCGGCACGGGCGACCTTTCCGAGCTTGCACTCGGCTGGGCAACCTACAACGGCGACCATATGAGCATGTACGGCGTGAATGCAGGCATTCCCAAAACGCTCATCAAATACGTTGTGCGTTATTATGCGCGGCACTGCGAAAACCCTGCGCTGCACGACACCCTGACCGCAATACTTGAAACCCCGATATCTCCCGAGCTTCTTCCCGCCGATGAAAGGGGCAATATTGCTCAAAAAACAGAAGATCTTGTCGGGCCGTACGAGCTGCATGATTTCTTCCTCTATTACGTGCTGCGTTGGGGCTGCCCGCCTGCAAAGCTTTTCCGCATTGCAAAGCAGGCATTCCGCGAAAGTGAGTTTTCGAATGAAACGATTTTGAAATGGCTCAAAAACTTCTATCGCCGTTTCTTCAATCAGCAATTCAAGCGCAACTGTCTGCCCGACGGGCCGAAAGTCGGTTCCGTCTGCCTTTCCCCGCGCGGGGATTGGCGAATGCCGAGTGACGCCGTTCAAAGGCTTTGGGCGGATGAAATTCAAAAATTGAGCTGAACAAACGCGAATTAAACCGATTAATTCGGAAACGGGGTTTTGGGTGTATTTTTGGTTTTCTGTCAATCGTACCTACCGAGTAATTGAGCAATTGAGGTGTGCAGCATGAGTTACCACGCATTATACAGGCAGTACCGTCCGAGCAGGTTCTGCGAAGTTGTCGGACAGGAGCATATCACCGATGTTCTGCGCAACCAGATCCGCACCGGGCGCATTGCCCACGCTTATCTTTTCAGCGGTTCACGCGGAACGGGCAAAACAAGCACGGCGCGAATACTCGCCCGTGCCGTCAACTGTTTTGACCCGAAGGACGGCGAACCCTGCGGCAAATGCGCTGCCTGCCTTACGGACGTTTCGGAAAGCATAGACATTATCGAAATGGACGCCGCTTCAAATTCCAAAGTTGACGAAATGCGCGCGCTCCTCGAAAAGGCCGAGTTTGCTCCGATTTACCTTAAAACAAAGGTTTATATCATTGACGAAGCGCACATGCTTTCAAAAAGTGCAAACAACGCTCTTCTGAAAACTCTCGAAGAGCCGCCCGCACATGTTGTTTTCATTCTTGCAACGACCGAACCGCAGGCGCTCCCCGCAACGATACTTTCCCGCTGCCAGCGTTTTGATTTTCGCCGCCTTTCGGTTCATAATCTTGCGGCGAACACACGGCGCGTACTTCATTCCGCAGGGGCTGAAATCGAAGACGAAGCGTTGATGTGCATTGCGCGTGCGGCGGACGGCGGAATGCGTGACTGTCTGAGCATTGCCGACCAGTGTCTGAGCTTCTGCGGCGATGCGGACGGCACGGAACAAAAACTTATCACTCAACAGGATGTTCTGTCCGTTCTCGGCAGCATGAATGCGGATTTTCTGTTTGATTTTGCGGATTCCGTGCTGCATTCCGACACGGCGGCGGTCATGAAAAACATCGAACAGGTTGTCTCCGGCGGGCGCGACATCGGCGTTTTCGTTCAGGATCTGTCCAATCATTTCCGCTCGCTTCTGCTTGCAAAAGTTTGCGGAAGCTGTGCGGATATTCTTGACTGCACGCAGGACACGATGGAACGCTACCTTGCACAGGCGGAATCAGCCGGCAAGGCGCGGCTCGAAAGAACGCTTGATGCTCTGATGCAGCTTCAGCCGAACCTTCGCTGGGTCACCATGCCGCGGGTTTTGCTTGAAAGCACGCTTCTTAAAGTCTGCCACCCGGACGAACAAACCGATATGACTGCCCTTGTTGACCGTATGGAGGAGCTTGAACGCAGGCTCAAAAGCGGCGCATTTGTTTCCGCCGAGCCAAAAGCGCCCTCCGATTCGGCTCAAAGTTCGGGCAGCCGTTCGGACAATTCGGGCAATTCGGACAATAAAGAAGCGGGTTCCGCATCTTCCGAAAATGAAAAAGCAGCAGCCGAACCGGCGCTTCCGACGCCGCCCGTTGTTTCCGACAGTTTCGAAGTGCCCGCCGCAACGCCCGAAGCGGAAGAATTGTTCCGCGCATTCATGGCGGCACTGATGAAAACGGATATGATGCTCGGCATTCAGATTCAGCTTGCGGCAGCGCATTGGCTCGAAAACGAAAATCTTTTTATTTGCTTTGACAAATCAAAGCGTTCCAATTATAATTATGCAAACACACCCGAGGTGAAGGCAAAACTCCGCCGCGCGGCGGGCGAAAGCATTGCGCCGCACGGCGTCGAGCTTGTGCTCAAGGACGGAAGCGTCGTTGCAAAAAAGGACGTTCCGACTGAGCTTTTCGGGGTTGAAATCACCGAAGTTTAGCAGAAAAAGTACAGCAGAAAACGTTCTGTATAACGGCATTCGGCGAAAGGTATTATTTTATTTTATATAAAGAGGTTACACAATGCAGATTCAGGCACCGAAGGGAACAAAGGATGTTCTGCCCGGCGAAAGCTATAAGTGGCAGTATATCGAAAAAGAAATGCGCGATCTGTGCCGCCTGTACGGCATTAACGAATTGCGCACGCCGATAATTGAACACACCGAGCTTTTCATGCGCGGCGTCGGCGACACGACGGATATAGTTCAAAAGGAAATGTACACTTTCAAGGATAAGGGCGACCGCTCCATCACCCTCAAGCCCGAGGGCACGGCGGGCATGGTTCGCGCCTTCCTTGAAAACAGGCTCTTCAACGAGGCTCTTCCCCAAAAGATGTATTATCTCAACGCTCCGGTTTTCCGCTATGAAAAGCCGCAGGCGGGAAGGCTTCGCGAACATCATCAGTTCGGCGTTGAGTTTTTCGGTGCGTCCTCCTTTGAAGCCGATGCGGAAATCATCATGCTTGCGCTCTCCCTTCTGAGAAGGTTGGGGCTTGACGAGTTGACGCTGCACCTTAACAGCATCGGCTGCGGAAAATGCCGCGGGGAATACAACAAGGCTCTTTTTGATTATCTGAAATCACATATCGACGGCATGTGCAAAACCTGTCAGGACAGGCTTGAGCGCAACCCCATGCGCATTCTCGACTGCAAAGAGGAACGCTGCAAGGAAATCTGCCGCAGCGCACCGCGCACGCTTGATTACCTCTGCGATGATTGCCGTGCACATTTCGAGGGACTCAAGCGCTGTCTCGACACCTGCGGCGTGAAATACGTTGTCGATCCGGATATCGTCCGCGGGTTGGACTATTATACCGGCACGGTATTCGAAATTGTCTCCACCCGCATCGGCTCTCAGGGCACCGTATGCGGCGGAGGCAGATACAATAACCTCGTTGAAGAACTCGGAGGGCAATCCCTTCCCGCCGTCGGTTTCGGCATGGGCATGGAACGCTTGCTGATGGTCATGGAAAACGCAAACGCCGTCATTCCCAAGCCCAAGCCCGTGAAGGTCTATTTCGCCGCAATGGGCGAACAGCCCCGCCTTGCCGCTTTCGGCCTTGTTCAAAAGCTTCGCGAAAACGGAGTTTTTGCCGAATTCGACCACATGGAGCGCAGCTTTAAGGCGCAATTCAAATACGCAAACAAGATTTTTGCGGAATATGTTGCAATTCTCGGCGATGACGAGCTTGCGGCAGGAGCAGCAAAAATCAAATGCATGGCGGACGGCTTTGAAACCTCCGTCAAACTTGATGAGCTTGTTGACTATTTTGCGGACTGAAACCCGTTCCGCAATTAAATACGAACAGAGCAAAAGGGAGCTGTGATGACAGTTCCCTTTTTTGTTGTTTTCTTTCCCGCTTTTAAAGCATGATGCATATCAGCCCGTTGCAGCCTTCGTTTACCATTCTTGTTATCGCGTCGCGCAGCTTCATCTGAACATCCGCAGGCAAGCGCGACACCTTGCCCGCCATGCCGTCCTTAACAAGGTCATAGAGCGATTTTCCGAAGATGTTCGTGCTCCATATCTCATCCGGTTTGTTTTCGAACTTGTCAACAAGGTATTCGATAAGCTCCTCGCTCTGTTCGGCGGTGCCGACAAGCGGGTTGACCTCGCTTTCGATATCAACGCGAATGATATGCAGTCCGGAAGCCTTTGCTTTCAGACGGACACCGAAACGCGAACCGTGCTGGACTATCTCAGGCTGATCCAGCTGCATTTCATCTATCTGCGGCGGAACAAGGCCGTAACCCGTTTCCTCCGCCGCCGTGAGTGCGCCCGCAATGCGGTCATATGCCTTTTTTGCCAGAACAAAATCCTTCAGCGAAGCAATAAGCTCGCTTTCGTTTTTAATTTCGCAGCCGCATTCCTCGCTGAGCACACGATAAAACACATCATCATTCGGAACAAGCCGGAACACCGCGCTGCCGCTGCCAAGGCTGATACGAACCTGCTCAACGGGTTTATAATCCTCCATTCCTCCGAACACCTTTTGAATCAATGCTGCATCCCGCATTTTGTTCAGGTTCGGCATTGCCGTTTTTGCCCTTTCAAGCAAAGCTTTAACAAGGCAATGCTCCGTTCCGAGAGCACGCATCCATTTGGGCATTTCAATGCAGATGCTGCCGAGAGGGAATTCCTGCAAAACGCCTTCCAGCAATGAGTCAATATCCGAAAGCTCCATTCCGAGAACGTCCAGCGGCTTTACAGGCGCACCGTATTTTTCCGAAAGCTGTTCCGAAAGCTCCGCTGCCGCCTGCCCCGTTGGGTCGGAGCTGTTCAAAATGATGATATAGGGTTTTCCCGTGTTCTGCATTTCGCGCAGCACCGCCTCTTCCGCAGGCGCGTATGCTTCGCGGGAAATTCCCGTGATGCTGCCGTCCGTCAAAATGACGATGCCTATTGTTGAATGTTCCGTAATGACTTTCCGCGTGCCGAGTTCCGCGGCTTCATCAAACGGAATGTCGTAATCGAACCACGGTGTTCTTACCATGCGCGGCTGCTCCCCCTCGCTGCTGCCGAGCGCACCTTCCACCATATAGCCCACGCAATCCACCATGCGCAGGCGCAGCTCAATGCAATCCTCGCCGATGGTGAGCGCGACCGCCTCATTCGGAACAAATTTCGGTTGAGTTGTCATAACCGTTTTGCCCGAACCGCTTTGCGGCAATTCGTCCACAATTCGGGCCAGGGCATATTCGTTTTCAATCTTCGGAAGAACCATAAGGTCCATGAACCGTTTGATAAATGTCGATTTGCCCGTTCGAACGGGGCCGACGACGCCGATGTAAATATCCCCTCCGGTACGTTTTTGAATATCCCGATAAATGCCTGTGCTTGCCATAATAACCTCCGATTGCTGTTTTGCCGCTGAATCGGCTTTATCCTTTTGTGAATTGATATGAGCGGCAGCGCGGAAATATTCGCATTTGCGGCTTTTTTGTTTAATTAAAAGCCCCCTCCGCAAACAGTGCGGTGAGAGCTTTTTGCAGGTATTGAATTTTTCGAATTGCATTTACACTGTCAAAAAACCGACGCGGCCGTGCCTGTTTAAAGCAGCTTTTGTCCGTTGATAAACAACGCAAAGCTCAACCCGAGTCTGTTCGCGGCACGCATACAGAGCTTCATGCGGGTCATGAAGATTTCGAAATAATCCATAATGGAGCAATACTGCGTGTCGATGGTCAGATTCAGCGAAAGAGTCGCCTTGCTGTCATCGATTCGGATATTTGATTCCGTAACGGAGTAATTTACGCGGTCGTGAATATCAAAAGTCGAGATATTGCGATTGCGCACACGGCTTCGGCGAACATCGCATTTATCCGCAAGTATCAGCGCAGCGGCAACAGCGTTTACGGGTACGCCCGTGCCTTCGTCATGGTTGCCGATCGCCGTTACGATAAGGGAAATATCCTCCGCACTCATTCCGCGCTCCTCCAAAAGCCGAAACGCAAGCAGTGCACCGCTTTGTGAATGGTCAACGCGGTTTATAAGGTTACCGATATCGTGCAGATAGCCGGCAATGCGGACAAGCTCCACTTCGTGTTCGGAATAACCGAGTGTTTCAAGGATATGCGCCGCATTTTCGCTCACCATTGTGACATGCGCAAACGAATGCTCCGTGAATCCGAGCGCAAGCAGGGATTCGTCCGCACGAATGATGTAGGTTCGGATCGAGGCATCCTCCCGCAGCTGTTTATATGTTATCGCCGTCATAAAAATCTCCCCCTTATTTTCGGTTGAAAAACGAACCGTCGGAAACTCCCGTTTGCGTTTTTTTCCGCCGGGAGTGTTCCCGATTCCGTTTGCCGCCTCAGCGCACCTTCAGTCCGCTTGCCATATCGCCCATGGTTGTAAGTGCGGAAAGGTTCTCATCCGATGCATCGCTTGCGCAAAGTATCATGCCATGGCTTTCAATGCCGCAGATGGTCTTCGGCGCAAGATTTGCAGCAACAACCACTGTTTTGCCGATGAGCTGCTCCGGGCTGTACCATTTTTTGATGCCGGAAAGCACAATGCGCTCTTCCCCGCCCATTTGCAGCGTGCATTTGAGCAGTTTTTTGGATTTTTTAACTTCTTCGCAGGCAATGACCTTTGCAAGGCGCAGATCAAGTTTCGCAAAGTCGTCATAGCTTATCTCCGGCAGCAGCGCGGGTTCGGCGGGCTTTTCCTCGGATTTTACCTCAGATTTTGCCTCCGTGTCCGCGTTCTTCGCTTCGGGCTTTGCCTCCGCCTTCTCCTCCGCTGCCTGCTTTGGCTTCGGAAGCAATGCCTCAAGCTGTTCAAGCTCCTTTTTGACATCGATTCGCGGGAAGAGCGCCTCTCCCTTTTTAACGATCGTGCCTTCGGGCAGTTTTCCGAATTCCGCAACGGAATCGAACTCCTTAAGCGTTTCGTCCGCAACGCCGAGCTGTTCAAAAATCTTCGGCGCGGTGTGGGTCAGGAACGGACGCAGGCAAACGGCGACAATGCGCAGGCACTCCGCAAGGTTATAAAGCACGGTTCCGAGCCTGTCACGCTTTGCTTCATCTTTTGCCAGCAGCCACGGTGCGGTAATGTCGATATATTTGTTGCAAAGACGAACAAGTCTGAAAATCTCTGCCAAGGCCTCATTGGGGTGCAGCGCGTTCATGCAGGCATCGATTTTTTCCGCAAGTGCGGCTGCTGCGGGAACGATGGTTGAATCCTCTTCCTCAACGGGAGCGTTGGGCGCAGGGATAACCCCGCCGAAATACTTCTCAATCATTGCAACCGTGCGTGAAAGCAGATTGCCGAGGTCGTTTGCAAGGTCGCTGTTTATGCGCGTTATCAGCACCTCGTTGTTAAAATTGCCGTCGCTTCCGAACGGGAATTCGCTCAGCAGGAAGTAGCGAATTGCATCCACGCCGTAACGTTCGACAAGCTTGACGGGGTCAACAACGTTGCCGAGGGATTTGCTCATCTTTGTGCCGTCCAGAACAAGCCAGCCGTGGCCGTAAACCTGTTTGGGCAAAGGAAGGCCGAGAGCCATCAGCATGATGGGCCACACAATGGTGTGGAAACGGATTATCTCCTTGCCGACGATGTGAACATCGCAGGGCCAGTATTTTTTGAACATTGAATCATCATCGCTCAAATAACCGAGCTTTGAAAGATAGTTCAGCACGGCATCGAACCAGACATAGATAACATGCCTGTCGTCAAAGCTGACGGGCACACCCCATTTAAAGGTGCTGCGGCTGACGCAGAGATCCTCAAGCCCCGGAAGCAGGAAGTTGTTGAGCATCTCTTTTGCGCGGGAGGCGGGTTGAATAAATTCGGGGTGAGTCTCAATGTATTCGATAAGGCGGGGCGCATATTTGCTGACGTTAAGGAAATAGCTTTCTTCCTCAACCTCTTCAACCTTGCCGCCGCAATCGGGGCACACTCCGCCGCTCTCCTTGAGCTGCGTCTCCGTCCAGAACGCCTCGCAGGGCGTGCAATACATGCCCTTGTAGCTGCTCTTATAAATATCGCCCTGATCATAGAGCTTTTTAAAGACCTTTTGAACGCATTCAACGTGGTAATCATCCGTCGTGCGAACAAAGCCGTCGTTGGAAATATCCATAAGCTGCCAAAGGCTGTGGAACCCCGCAACAATGTTGTCAACATACTGCTGAGGTGTAACTCCCGCTTCCGCTGCCTTGCGTTCAATCTTTTGTCCGTGTTCGTCCGCACCGGTCAAAAAGTAAACATCATAGCCGCGCATTCTCTTATAGCGTGCAAGCGCGTCCGTGTTCACGGTACAATAGGTGTGTCCGATATGCAGTTTTGCACTCGGATAGTAAATGGGCGTTGTGATGTAATAAGTTTTCTTTTCTTTCATGATTTCCGTCATAAAAACTCTCCTTCGGAAGTATTCCGGATATTTGCGTTTTGAATTTTTTGAAAACAAATTAAAAACGCCCCCATATCCGGTCAAGGGATATAGGGGCGTCCGTCATGCACGATGAACCTTTCCGCCGCAAAAACGGCAGAAACGCTGTTCGGGTATGCGGCGTTGTCGCGGTACCACCCTAATTCCCGACAAAAGGCGTTTGTATGCGCAAACATGCCGTGTCGGCTCATTTCGCGCTGTAACGTGCGCACACGCCGTGTCTTAATGAATTCTGCACGGCTGTATGCAATGCGTGCATGTTTCGGTTCGACCTCGGGGGCTCGGGAGCCATGTTCGGGATACCCCGCTCCCGACTTGCACCGAACGCCGGGTCTCTGAAAGCGGAACTGTCCGTACTCTTTCCGTCACAGCCCTATGAAATTCGGCAGAGATTAATGCGGAATTAACCGCTGATAAATCCCCGCAGTTTATATTTTAATCATAGTCTGCACGTTTGTCAAGCGGTTGATACGATTTTTCGGCATTTGCTTTTCCTGCGTCAATTATCGGTTACGCTCGGCATATAAATCCGCCCCTGTTTATCCGCAGTGATTGAAATTGCGGCATAATTATGTTATAATCTCCCGGCACGGGGGATTTCGAACTATGGCTAAACTCTATTTTCGTTACGGCGCAATGAGCTCTTCAAAAACAGCTCAGGCAATAATGGTCAAATACAACTACGGCGAGCGCGGGCAAAAAGCTCTGCTTGTGAAGCCGGCTGTTGATATTCGCGACGGTGCACGCATCGTGCGTTCCCGCTGCGGGCTGACCGACGAATGCATTTTGTTCGATGATATTCCGTGGAACGATGTGCATGATCATGTTTATGACTGCATAATCGTTGACGAAGCGCAGTTTTTGACCCGATCGCAGGTCATGCTGCTTGTTGAGGCAGTTGACAAATACAATATTCCTGTGATATGCTATGGGTTGAGAACTGATTTTCAGGGCAATTTTTTTGAGGGCAGTCACACTCTCATGGCTCTTGCCGACACGATTGAAGAGATAAAAACAATTTGTTGGTGCGGAAGGAAAGCGATCATGAACGCGCGGCTTGACGGTAAAGGCGGAATTACCAAAGTCGGTGAACAGGTCGTCCTCGGTGCCGACGATAAATATATAGGTCTCTGCCGAAAACATTGGGCAGAGGGCAAAATTAGCAATGACTAATTTTAAATCTAAAAATCGAAGCGATTGCAGCTGTTTTTTCGTTGTGCATATCAAACGCACCGCGAACGGTTTTTTGCAATCTTGAGGAAAGGCTATGAGATTTTATATTGCAACAGGTCTTGTAAATGCCGAGCATGCGCGTAAAGCCGCCGAGGTTCTGCGCCGCAACGGGCATGAACAGACGTACGACTGGACAACCCACGGTGACATTCGTCACGAAGGCGCAGAGCGCATGAGCGAAGTTGCTTTCAACGAACTGCGCGCCGTCCGCGACGCCGAGCTTGTCGTTGCCCTTCTTCCCGGCGGGCAAGGCACACATACCGAACTTGGCGTTGCTCTCGCAACACGCAGCAACAAGCGCATAATACTTTGGAGCGAAACCGGTGATGAATTCGCATTCGACAACCGCACATGCACGTTCTATTTTCACCCTGCGGCGGAACGCGTTGTCTGCCCCTTTGAGGAGCTTCTTGAAATTCTGAACACCGACCGCATTGACTCCGCTTCAAACTTTGCGGATTGATTTTGCGTTTTTACCCGACAAACCGAGATTGACCGGGCTGCTGCAAACGGCTTTTTGCCTGCGGCAGTCCTTTTTCAAAAATTCCGTTACGAATAAAGTTCCAAACAAATTTCTACAGCAGCACCGCAGACAGAGTCCCTTTCCGCAAAAAAAAGATTATTCAGAGCATCCTTTCGTTAATTCGACAGCCGTTTTCTTATTAATTCGGACTTTTGATGATTGAAATTAAACGGATTTCCGTGTATAATATCCTATGAGTTATAATCGGCCGGCAGGTGAAGGGGTGCATGCAGCAAAATCGTTTTATCTCAAATCGTGCCTGTCGAAATCAATAACCCTCAATACAAGTGTTTCGTTGAAAGGAGTAAACCATGAACACACCCGCAACCTCGAACAGTGCCGACTATTCCGGCGAACAAATTGCTTATAAAGACAGCACATATGAACTTGTTTCAAAAGTCGCATTTCTTATAGGCGTCCCTCAGCGCATTTTTGAAAATGAGCACGAAGCTCCGCAGCTCGATGTTTTCAACCGTCTTTCAAAAGACAAAAACGCACGAATCATCCGCAATCTCTGTATCATCCGAACATCCATCGAACGCAATTTTAAAAAAATCAACGATATTATGCGAACGGATTACCGCGGACTTTTGTCCATGCCGGAAATCATCCCTTCCGAATGCATTCAGCAGCTCAGCGAGGACGGAATCTCTTTCATCAAAAAATCCAGCACCAAACTTTGTCATCATATTATTGAAATTAATCGTATTGTCTCCGACAGGATCAATAACTGCAAAAGCATTTTCCCGATATGGATTAATTGGTCGTATGTCAAAGAGCTGTTTATAATGCCAAACGGATTTGCCGAAGGGGGCACGAGAGATGCCGCGAGTATTTACTATGCAAACCTGCAATGCTATCCGTATCAGATGTATATCAACTGGAAACCGATGGATGAAGGGAACATTCTTTTTAACGATAAAAAATTCGTGACTCTTCTGTATCAATGGCACCACGATGTGTTCACCGAATACAGCCGCGTTTCGGATGCGGGAGCTTTTGTTAAGAATAACATCTATGACTTTATAAACGACAGTCAAAAAACCGTCGTCGTTGTGGACTGCGAAAACTCCGACCCGTACAAGCTGTGCGCCGCCCTGCGAAACCTTGACTATGAAGTCATGCAGAAAATATCAAGAATAATCCTTTTTGACGATGTTCACACCGTGAACGCATGGAAGATTCTTGAATACTCCGTCAAAATCCCTGTGGAACACATAATGACAGAGCGCGTTAAGCAGAACAAATCCCTTGTGGACATTCAGCTGACCGCAAGAGCCTGCCAGGAGCATTATCAAAACCAAGTTGATTCCTTCGTTATTGTTTCAAGCGATTCCGACTACTGGGGGCTTATTTCTTCCCTTTCGGATGCACGGTTCCTTGTTATGATCGAGCGCGAAAAATGCGGGCCGGATATGAAAGCCGCGCTTGCCGATTCCGGAATATTCTACTGCTACCTTGACGATTTCTATTCCGGGAATGCCGAAGATATCAAACTCAACGCGCTCTTTCAGGAAATGTACCGCTGGATTGACGATTCAATCAAACTCAATGTGAACGAAATGCTTGATGCCGCGCTGAGAAACACGCGGCTGGAAATGTCCGCTGCGGAGCGCAAACAATTCTATGAAAAGCATATCCGAAATATGTCCCTTGTTATAGATGACGACGGAAATGTTTCAATAGAGTTGAAGCGCAAATGATTTGATTCGGACGTAAAACGAAAACGCAGCCTCAGCCGCCTTTCAAAAAAGCACGGCCGAGGCTGTTTTGTTCTTATTCGGCTGCCGATGTTGTCAAACATTCGGTTGCCGATGTCAGACATTCAACTGCCGATGTTGTCAAACACTCGGCTGCCGCCAATGTCAGACATTCAACTGCCGATGTTGTCAAACATTCGGTTGCCGCCGAATGTCAGACATTCAACTGCCGTCGAATGTCAGGCGGTTTTACCCTTTTTCACAAGAGACCAGATATATCCGCCCATTCCGATTGCAGCAAACAGCCACACTCCGAGAACATCGGTGATGAAGTATTTCCGAAACTCCGCATCCCGAAGCAGCTCGGGCATTACGGACATGCTTTCGAAGATTGTTAATCCGTAGTTCTTTGACATCACAAAGCTGTAAACAACAAACTCCGCAAGAAGAAGCATCAGGAGCGTTGCAATAACCGAAGTCACAATGGAAGCAACGGATGATTTCATGCCCTTGTTTTTGTTTGCGCCGGAAAAGATTCTGTATCCGAGCATTGCAAGTGCGGCGGTTGCAATGCCGCTTATGGCAGCAACGTAACCGAAAATTGACAGTGCGAATGTCAGCGCACCGCCGGGAATTGCGAAAAGAACCGCGCCCAAAACTCCCATGAATACATTTTCTTTGTATATGACCTGCTCCGGTTCGGGCTGTGCGGCGGTTTTATCATAGTGATTCCACGCGTATTCCGAACCGCCTGCCGGCTCACCGTTCGGTTCGGATTCTGCGGCAGTAAATTCGTTTTTTGAGTCCTCACCCGCAGGAGCAAACTCATCGTTTTCATTCTGTTCAAAGCCTTTCGGCTGTTTTAATTCTCCGTTGACGGAGTTTTGGTCGTTTTCGTACATTTCTTTCTCCAATATTTTTTTGACCGTGCCGCTGATTCCGCTGCACATTTCGGCGGCAGTGGAGCTGCTCTGTCTATGTTCAGTATATCAAATTCGGTACAATGTGTCAATATATATAAATTTAATCCTCCGCCCCAACCTTCCGATGAAAAGCCGAAACGGAGGATTTTTATTTTTTGCTTACTTTCGGTTCATTCAAATTCTGAACTCACCCGGTTTGAATTTTACAATCCGAGTGCAAGCACAAGCGAAAGCGCGAGTATCGCACTCAAAAATCTTTTTGCCATGGTTTTCCCTTTCGAACTTTTTTGCAGGCAGTCCGATGCTGCCGACATGCATATATTATAGCACATGTTCGGTACATTGTTAAGCCCAAAACGGGAAATATTTGTGAAAAAATTTTTAAACAGATGTGTTAAATTGTTGCGTTTTCATATTGTTTTAAACTTATATTATTGCAGTTTTAATGCATTTTTCAAGCCGAATTCGGGCATTGCAATTCCCGCCGCCGTCTGATAAACTCATAGATATGACTGCTGTGTATATGCGGACTTAAACCAAAAGAAAGGAAATAATCATCATGAACGATATTATTAACAACTGCTCTCAATCTGTTTTGACAGATGAACAAGGCGCTGCGTGCTTTGCGATTGCGGAACGGGTCGTTAATGCGCTGATAAAGCACGGCCTGCATATTTCCTTTGCGGAATCCTGCACGGGCGGGCTTGCCGCCGCACGTATCGTGGACGTGCCGAACGCTTCGTATGTTCTCGATGCCTCATTCGTGACATATGCAGAACGCGCAAAGGTGAAATTCGTGAACGTTGCGGAGGAATCCATTGCGGAACACGGGGTTGTGAGCGAATGTGTCGCACTCTCCATGGCAAAAGGCGCAGCGGCGGCGGCAAATGCCGAAATCGGCGTCGGCATTTCCGGCATTGCAGGGCCTTCCGGCGGCTCACCCGAAAAACCCGTCGGAACCGTCTGCTTCGGCTTTTATTTCGGCGGGAAAGCGGAATGCGGCATTCCGAAGTTCGAAATTTCAAAAACCATGCATTTCGGTGCGGCGGGAAGGCAGGCTGTCCGCAATGCAAGCGTGAATTTTGTTTTTGAAACGCTTGCGGAGCTTCTCCGCGCGGACTGACATTTGCGGACACTTCACATAAACTGTTGACATTTGCGGTGAAGTTTGCTATATTATGCGTTAATTAATTACTGTCGTGAAATATTTAACTGCGGCAAAACTTTGATTCGGAGGAACCTGCAATGAAAGCCGTTCTCAAAAAAATCTTCCTTTTTCTTGCCGCAACCGCACTTCTGCTTTATATCAGCGCAGGCACGGCATACCTGACTTACAGCCTCCACCTGAAAGGAAGTCCCCTTTTTTATGCGTCGGAGGCGCTTGAAATAGCCGTTTTTGCCTGCGTTCTTCCGTTTGCGCGAGAAGCGGCTCTCCGGGTGGGGATAAAATCAGCCTTCTTACTGTTCTTACTGTCGGGAGTTTACGCAGTTGCAACAGCCGTCGGAGGCGTTCTTCTGATTGAGCTTCTGCTTCCGGTTCTGAATTGATGCCGCAAGCTGCTTTTTAAATTGTTTAAATCGTTTTGAGCGGGGCTGTGTCAAAGCCCATGCGCGGCGGAACGGGTTCGATATTGCTTATCGGCCCGCTCCGCCTTTCTTTTTTCAAATAATTTCATTTTTTTGCCATTTTTTTAAAAAAAGCTGTTGACATTTGCGCTATAATCTGTTATGCTTGGTATATCATATCAAGGAGGCGTTCTATGAAAAAACTGCTTGCTTTTGCTTCCGTGCTGATGCTCTTTCTTTGCTGCTTCAGCATTGCCGCCGTTGCGGATTCGCGGCGGGATGCGCCCGTTTCCGTTTCGCTCGATTTCCCTGCGGAGCAGATAATCGTTCACGACCCGGAGGAAAGCTTAGGCTATGATGCTGCCGATGAATACTGTCTTGCGCATTCATCCGAGGTCACGATCCGCTTCTCCCTGCCCGCCGCCGCGGACCCCGCACGCAGTTTTGTTCAAATCGCCTACGACTTTTATGAACCACATTATTTCACCGACATGCCGACCGAAAACGGCTGCTATGTTTTCACAAGCAGCATAGACACAACGGACACAACGGGCTACCCCTTCAGCGATCTTCAGATTTATATCAATCAGGATTACGCTCCCTACGAACAATGGCCGAATCACCTTGTGAATATCTTTGCCGATGAAGCCAATCTTAACGAATGGTGTTCGTATTTCGACGGCGTAAGCTGGGAATACCCCGAAGATACACCCGAAAATCCCACATATGTTCCCGAAGACCCGACCGATGCTCCCGAAGACCCGACCGATGTTCCCGAAGACCCGACCGATGCTCCCGAAAATCCCACGGATGTTCCCGAAGATCCGACAATCGAACCCGCTGCTCCGACAGATGTTCCCTCCCCATCCGTTCCGTCAACAGGAACAGGTGCAATCATCGCATACGGCATCGCTTCAATCGTTTGCGGTGCGGGAACGGTTCTCTGCGGCAAACGCCGAACAAGAGGCTGATTGTTCCTGCACGACTGCTTTTTCATGGCCTTGAAGTTTTCAGTCCAAGTTCTTCTTTTCTCCCTTTCGGAACTATGCTGTTGCAAATCTTCAAAGGCTTCTGTCTCCTTCAATAAACCCGCAGCACGACTTGACCCGCTGCGGGTTTATTGTTTTTTGCAGCAGCTCTGCCCACGCTTCAAATAATCCGTTTTATGTATGTTTTCGAAAAAAAACGGATGCAAAGGCGTCTTCCGCCCCGCATCCTCTGACGTATACTTTTTTTATTGCTTAATCATTTTTTCAAAATCAAAGCCGCCAAGGCCTCCGTCGCTGCTTTTTGCGCCGCTTGCGGCTCGGCCTGAGCTGCCGCAAACCCGAGAATGATTGGAATTGCCGCTTGCGAAAGCTCCGTTTGCCCTCCGCTGCGCGGCGAAAGGCGCAGTGCGGCAACTTCAAACATCACGCGCCATTCTTCAATTGCAGAGCGGCAGATTTCCGCCGCTCTTCCGCACTCGCAGCAAAGCAAACCGACCAGAAGCTTCGGAAGCGAGGCATCGTCAAAAAAAGCGGAAACAAATTTTTTGCAAACGCTCTCCGCACTTCCTCCGCGAGCTGCACCGTTCATAAGCTCAAAAACCCCGTCGCCGATGACGGCAACGCAATTCTCTGCGCATGAACATATTAAATCTTCTTTCGTTTTAAAATAATAATGCAGTGTGCCTTTGCTTATTCCGAGTTCGTCGGCAACGTCGCGCAGGCTGACGCTTCCAACCCCGCGCTTTGCAAAGAGCTTTGCGGCACAGTTGATGATTTCTCCGCCGGTATCTATGTTCAGCTTTGCGCCCATTCCGCAGCCTCCGTTTCGGTTTTAAGTCAGCTTTGTAAAACAGTTTTGATTGAGCTGACTCCGCTTCGTTCAAATATCAAATATCAAATATCTGTAAGGTAAAACAAAAATCAGAATTCGATTCCGTTGATTTTTTTTGCCGTTTCAAAAATCAGTATTGACGCCGCAGCGGATGCGTTCAGGCTCTCCGCCCGCCCGAGCATCGGCAGGCGGCAAAGCGAACAAAGCCGCGCAATGCCGTCCGAAACGCCGTTCGCCTCGTTCCCGATAACAATCACGCAATCACGGTTCAGCATCGGAAGCCGCTCCTCGCCCGCCAAATGTCCGCAAACAAGCGAGAACCCGCTTTCCCGCAGCTTCGGCAGAGTTTCGGAGAGTTCGCATTGAAAAATCCTGAGATGATATGTGCTGCCCATTGCGGCACGCAAAGCCTTTGGGGAAAATGCATCGGTGCTGCCCGTGCCGAGAAGAACCGCCGCCGCACCCATTGCATCGGCCGTGCGGATTATCGTTCCGAGATTGCCGGGGTCCTGCAATGCGTCCAGCGCAGCAATAAGCCCGTGCGGAAAATCCTCCGCGCTTTCGGGAGCAGTCAAATCCGGCGTTCTTACCGCCGCCGCAATCCCCTGCGGAGCGGAAGTGTCGCACACCGTTTCAAGCACGGCGCGGCTCACGGAAAAAAACTCCGCACCGAGTGCCGAAACCCGTGCTTCAAAATCCGTGCGTCCCTGCTCAATAAACAGCGTTTCCGGCACAATGCCCGCCTCCAGCGCATCAAAAACAAGCCGTTCACCCTCGATAAGGTGCTGCCCGCTCTCCCGCCGCGCCGAACGATCCCGCAGGCGGCGCACAGATTTTACAATTTCGTTTTTTGTGCTTATGATAAGCATCTTCGGCTGCCCTGCTGCAAAAGAGCTTATTCGCCGACCGCCTGCCGGATTGCACGCGCAAGCTGATCGCCGCAGGATGTATTCTTAAATCCGCAGCAAATGCCGGAAAGTCTTTCGATTGCAAACTTCGGATCGGCTCCCTCAAGCAGCGAACCGATGGCTTTGAGATTGCCGTTGCAGCCGTTCGTGAACACAATATTGTGCAGTTTGCCGTCGATAATGTCAAAATCGATCATCGTGGAACATGTTCCGCCGGTCTTATAAGTGTAATGCATAAATTTCTCCTTTCAGGGACGGAGCATCACCCTTTTACAGATCTCCGCCCGGGGTTCTTTCTTCATTTATATTTTACCATAAAGCAGGGGGTATTGGCAATGCCCAAGAATTTGTCGTCAATTATAATATATTTTGTTGTTTTTTATTTTTAGCTTGCTTTCTTGTCTTTTGTATTGTATAATTAAATTGGCAAACGAAATCAACAGTCTCTCTTTCATTTTGAGATTGATTGTAAGATTTCATCCTTCTGTGCCATCGGCATAAAATATCTGCATCGAAAGAGAGGTATCATTTGATGAAAATCCACCGTTCCATATTTGCAATTGCAATTGCTGTCATCATGCTTTGCATTGCATTTAACCCACCTATCGCTTCTGCCGAAGTCTATCCGGCGAGATCTACCAAAGTCTTGGTTTTGTGCGATGAAAGCTATCGTGCCTACTTGAAATCCAGCTATGGCGAATACAACAGTGATATTGTTGTTCAGCTCATGAAGCTTGCGGCTCGTCCGTTTAGCAATGTGTGGAACGACGGGTTAGACGTTACAGTCGCATCATACGAAAATATCATTGGTTCTCCCAATTCTGTTATATCTTCTTCTGATTGTTGCAATAATCTCTGGCACTGGGATACTGATGATTACGGTAACCGTTACAGAGAATGGTCTCATTTCGAAACATGTAATTGCACATCTAACGGACTATGCATTGGCGGAACAAGCGGATATCATCACACAAGCTCATTCCCAATTTTGGATGCAATACAACAATACAACATTGACTGCTCAACTTATGATGTTGTTGCTACAATTGTTGGACATCAACTTTGTTATACCGTCAGAGAAAATAATGCTTATAGGCACAAATTCTGTGGCGGAATGACATATCCATGGTCAAGTGTCTTTTGCGTATCAAGTATTCTTGATTATACTGCTTGGGGAAATTCATCTGCGTATTGCGACAAGAGTTTCATTTCGACTATACGTACTTTTCAACATGAGCTATCACATGTGTTTGGATGTCCAGATGCAAGTTGCAGTGCCAATGAAGCATGCATTATGACCGGTGCTTTTGATGGCGTTATTTCTGTAAATAACCTATGGTGTAGCAGCTGCCAAGTACATTTTTCAAATAACTTAGGTATTTTTGACGACGCAAACTAAATTTAGCAAAGAGGTGAAACAAAAATGAAAAAACAGTTAGGTTATTTTTATCCGCTTGTGCATTAAGCATTGCAATTTGCTGCTTAGCAGCGATGGTTGCAGGTTATAAAAATAAGATAGCATCTCTAAGCCAGATTGAAAGTACCGATTCTTTTTGCTCTGAAGCCTATGCATGCACGGATAACGATAGTCATGTATTTATTTCCATTAATGACTATATTACATTCATTACTGGCATGTCTAACAATGCATTGCATCAAATTGAAGAGCAACGTGGGTACTATTTGTTAGAGGGACTTCCTGATGATGCCGTCCTTGACACCATTGAAGTAAGTAATGGCGACTGTGTATTTACATACTCAGTTGCACGTGAACCGAATATTTCCATAGAGCCCGATGAAGAACAGCTCATAAATATGTTTACAAAGATTAGACGCAAAGTTTTTCAGGGCAGATCCGACTCCAACCCTACTGCATTTGCACAGAGTTTAGCGAATGCTATCGGTGCTACATACTATGCAGACAAGGATCTTTATAGTGGAGCCGTTTATGCTGACATCGGATATAGTACGGGAAGGATTGAGCGCGTGCTTGTAGGAAGGCAAACCGTAACTCTTAATTCACAAGGCTTAGTGGAATATAGTTATATCCCACTAAATGTAACCGAGACTGAAGCGGAGAATATCTTTACGCAATATATCCTAATAAACAGTGATATTTCTGAATAAAAAACCAAATTTGAAAGGAGAAAATCTATGTTAACCTCTGTGAGCCTCAAACGAATCCTCAGTCTTTTGATGTGTCTCGTTCTGCTTGCCGCGGTCGGCCTGTCCGCCCGTGCCGAAACACGCACAAATCCCCTCGGGATTCCGGATGACCAGTACGAGAACATTGTTGAGTTTCTGGATACGATAAATCCGGAAACAGGCGAACCCAACGGTCAGCAGTACTGTCTCGGTTACGGTATGGCGGCATATAACGAGAGTGAAGAAGCAAAGTCGGACGCAATCAACAGATTCGTTTTGATATTCAATTACGGTGATTATTCTGTGGTTGAAGGCGTCAAATTCTATTACCCCGATTATAACGACCCCAACGGCTGCACCACTACCATCTTTGTTGACCTTTACGGCTATCTCAACCTTTCCGGCACAGGCATCGGCGAATTCGTTGCCGCTCCGGACGGACTTACCGGAATCAATCTTGCCGATTGCGATCAGCTGCGCATGTTTGACTTTGTCGGTGCCGATAACTGCCGGGAAATTCTTCTTTCCGGTTGTTCGAGCCTCACTAAAATTAAGCTTTACAGAACAAATACACGCCTGTTCGTTGTTCAGCCTTCCGGTTTTATTTCTCCATCAAGAATTGATGTTTTCGGCAACGGAGTACTTCAAGAAGTCATTTATGGCAATCCCCGCCTCGTCGACGTTGAAAACAACGAGTTCCGTGTGCAAGCAGAAACATTTTCAGGCAGCTTCCTCGGCTGGTATGCCGACGGTGAACTGTACTCTTCCAATAATTTCTGCCGAATTTCCGATTTTGAACACCTGACCGCCTGCTTCGGCGGCGACACGGACGGGGACGGAAACATTTCCGTTGCGGACGCCGTTCTTATCGCCCGCAGTGCAATCGGCGTGAATTCGCTCAGCTGTGATTTCAACATGGCGGATATCGATGCGGACGGAAACATCAGCATTTCCGATGCGATAAGCGTTATGCGCTTTGCAATGCAGGTAAGATAAATTCTCTCCTATCCTGCATCAACGGGTCGGACGGTTTGCAGCAACGCTGCGGCTGTTCGGCTTTGTTTTGTTTGAATTCTGCGCTTGATCGGACATTGATTATATATTTATTTAAAAAGCATTTAATTTTGCCTTCAAATGGAGTATAATTGCAGTTGAAGAGGAAAACTGAGGCAGAGGAGGATTTTTTTTCATGCTTCTTTATGAAAAAGCCGGCAATATCGGCATTCTCACCATCAACCGTCCCGAGGCACTCAATGCGCTGAATTCCGCGCTTCTTGACTGCCTTTATGAAAAAGTGACCGAAATCGCACATGATACGGAGCTTCGCTGCCTTATCGTTACCGGCGCGGGCAAAGCTTTCGTTGCGGGCGCGGATATTTCCGAAATGAAGGATCTTTCCCGTCCCGAAGCGTTCGCTTTCGGTATGCACGGTCACAAAGCATTTTGCGCACTTGAAAACCTTGCTGTTCCCGTCATTGCGGCAGTCAACGGCTATGCACTCGGCGGCGGCTGCGAGCTTTCGCTCTGTGCGGATATTCGCATTGCCTCCGAAAAGGCGAAGTTCGGGCAGCCCGAAGTCGGTCTCGGTATCATTCCCGGTTTCGGCGGAACGCAGAGATTGACCCGCACGGTTAACCGTGCATATGCGGCCGACCTCATCCTTTCCGCACGCACTGTCAGCGCGGCGGAAGCTCTTCAAATGGGGCTTGTGAGCCGAGTTGTTCCCCCCGAGGAGCTGATGAACGAAGCAATGAAGCTTGCCGAAATGATCGCTGCAAACGCACCCATTGCCGTTCGTGCCGCAAAGAAGGCAATGCGCATTCGTTACATGAATTCGCTTGACAACGACCTTGCCGCCGAAGCAGAGCTTTTCGGAAGCTGCTTTGAAACGCAGGATCAGCAAATGGCAATGACGGCATTCGTTTCCAAAACAAAAAAAGACGAATTCACCGGCAAATAACATCAGGGCTTCGGCCCGAAGTTTACCAAACAACTATTTCACCGAAAGGAACTAAGCATTATGAAAAACGTATTCGTTATCGGCGCAGGCACAATGGGCCTTGACATCGCACAGGTTTTCGCAACCGCGGGCTACAACGTTACCGCATACGGCAGAACCGATGCAAGCATCGGCAAATCCTCCGCAAAACTCACAAAGAGCCTTACAAAGCGCGTTGATCGCGGCAAGATGACGCAGGAAGCAGCGGATGCGATTCTTGCACACATCACCTTTGTTACCGACTATGAGAACCTCAAAACCGCAGATCTCGTGATTGAAGCAATCGTTGAGAATATGGAAATCAAGCATAATCTCTATGCTGCAATCGATGAAATCTGCCCCGAGCACACCATTTTTGCAACCAACACAAGCTCCCTTTCCATCACGGAGCTTGCCGCCTGCACCAAGCGCGCGGACAAGTTCATCGGAATGCACTTCTTCAACCCCGCAACGGTCATGAAGCTTGTTGAGATCATTCGCGGTATGCACACTTCCGACGAAACCTTCGAAACAATCAAAGCTCTCTGCACCGAAATCGGCAAGGAACCCGTTGAAGTGGCCGAAGCTCCCGGTTTTGTTGTTAACCGCATTCTTATTCCCATGATCAACGAGGCTGTCACCATCGTTCAGGAAGGCGTTGCGTCCCCCGCAGACGTTGACACCGCAATGAAGCTCGGCGCAAATCACCCCATGGGACCGCTCGCATTGGGCGACCTTATCGGCCTTGACGTTTGCCTCGCAATCATGGACACCATGTATAACGAAACCCATGATTCCAAATACCGCGCCTGCACCCTGCTGCGCAAAATGGTTCGCGCAGGTCTGCTCGGCAGAAAAACCGGCAAGGGCTTCTTTGAGTATTAATCTTTGTTGACCCGAAGCTCAGTCGGATTTTGCCCGGACATGAATCCGAGCATCTTCCCGAATGAGCCTCACAAACGGCTCCGAGAGTTAACGCTGCATCCTGCCGCCTGACTTTTTCGGAAACATTATAACATAAATTCAGGGCATTGCAGCCGCTCGGCGTTTGCAATGCCCTTTTTGTGATTAAATGTTCTTCTTCCGGGTTCACAAATAATCGTTAATCATTCCCCGACAGTCATATTCTCAAGTATCAGCTCCAATTTACGGCTCTGCTCCGGGGGAAGGCTGCTGCGGCGCGCCTTGAGGGCTTCCGCAAATTGTTTTTCGTTTCGGCCTTCCTCAAACTCAACGGAGGGAAAGCGTTTCAAAAGCAAAACGAATGCCGGCAGCGGAAGCATTTCGACAAGCGCGTTCATTTCAGCACTGTCAAGCAAATCATCGCACACAATATCAATTATGTCCGCTGCGGAATGCACGTTTTCCGTGATAAGCGCGAGCTTATCGCCTGCGGTTTGAGCCGCAAGCAGATTTTCGCGAAGCCCTCTGTATTCTGCATCGCTGAGCCTTTCACCGTCCCGAACATTGACTTCACCCATTCGGAACGCTTCCGATACCCGCGGGAAGACGCTTCGTCCGATACTTACATTGTTATGAACCGTTCTTGCAAGAATCGGCATACAGCGAACGATATACAGCCCGACACTTTTCGGCAGTTTCAAAACGGCGTCCAATTTATCCAGCGCATCGATAAGAAATGCAGCAGTTTGCTTCAAGTCGAGTGAAACGAGTTCCGCTTCAAGTGTTTCCGCTTCCTTTGCTGACAGATCCAACCGCTGCGGTTCGCGCCCGAAATGTGCAAGCGCAAGCGCACAAAGCAGAATCGGTTCAAACAGGTTCACCGGGCTGTCGGCATAATCCTTTGCAAGCTCGCGAAGCAGCCCATCGCATTTATCCGACGGGAATAAAAGCAAAAAGGCATTTTCAGCGTCAATATAACGCAAATACCGCTCAACAAATTCGATTCCGCAAAGTTTCGGCCTGCCCGCAAGCGGCGGATAGTCCGCAGTTATGTGAATCTCCCGCGCCGAAAACACGGGCGAATACAGTTTAAAGAACCCGTTTATACCGTCCGAAACCGTTGAAAACCAGAATCTGTTGGGATTTTTGAATAAGTTACGCAAAATGCGTTTTTGAAGCCCTCTTGCGCGGTTCATACGAAGGTTTGCTTCCGCCATGCCGTCATTATAAAGCTGCACAAGCGCAGTGTTCACAAGCGCTTCCGCCGCCTCTTCCGCACTCGGATACCTTTTCAGGTTCAAACCGATTATATATGTTACGGAAAGAAGCAGCTTTCTTCCCTCTTCAACGGGCAATGAACTGCTTCTGCCCCCCGTTCGCTTATCCGCCAACGTTTTAAGCAGATCCGCAAGCTGCACCTGCAAGCTTGAAACATCCGTTTCCGAAAGCAGTCCCGCAGCGTTTGCAGCCTGCACAAGTGACGCAAAATAATCCGTCGGATCGGGACGGAAGCCGTCAAGCGCATGTGCCCCGTGCTTCTCCAAGCTGTCGCCCGCCGATGCTGCAAATCCGTCGGAGGCCTTCACCGATTCCGTTTTATGGATTTTAACTCCGTGTTCTTCCATTGCTCCCGTCGTTCTCCTTTCAGTCGGCTGTTTATCCCTCAGCTTCTTTTCGGCTGCAAAACACCGCCGCCGTTTTCAGCTCTGTTCATACTGTTCCGCACGGTAAATGAAGCTTTCCAACGGTTCCCCGCTGCGAACATGTTCCGCAAGCATCGGCAGCGCACGTCCCGCAAGCAATTCGAGAGAACCCTTGCAGAACCCATTGAAAGCTTCCTTCATGAAATCAATCAGTTCATCGTCTGAAACGATGTCCATCGTTTCATTTTTAAATTCATAAAACAGTCCGGTGACCTCATGCAGGGTCTGCTCATAATCCTCCTGCGAAATCCACGGCGAATCGCAGAATGCTTCCGCAATCCTGCCGAGAATGCCTGCACCGAATTCCATCCTTCCCGTGCGCTGCAATGCAGCATCTCGTGTTGCGATAATCGCTGCCGCCTGCTTCCGGGAAAGAACAAGCCCGTATTTTTGAGCTTTTTCGTTGCTTTTCAGCAGCAGCCCCGTTTCGTTTTTCTGCGCCGCGCCGCCCGAAAGCAATGAAAGTGAAAAGACGGCCTCAGCATTTTTGCTGTTGTTTAATTCCATTTGCACCTCCGCAATGCTGTTTGCAAGAATAAATCGTATGTTTCCTGAGTATTTCAATATTTTACGCGTCATCCCGGAATTGCTCATTATATCCCTATAAATACTCGCCGTCAAGCTTTCTTTGTGATAATTGCTGATTAATTGTTTTTAACGAAAAAGTTTCCGACCGCAATGCTCCTCTGCTCGGAGTCCGAACAATTCAACCCAGGCAAAGTGTTCATGTTTTTTCGGAAACAAGAAAATTATGGAATTTTTGCGGTATCGGACGGCAAATTTACGGCTGCCGCATATATTGTTTCAAACCATATTGACAACGACTTTCAACAAAGCTATACTGAAAACTGATATTGCGCAATTGCAGTTATCAAATATTTTTCCGTTCACACCCTGAATCCCCCTGTTTCGGGAGCGGCACGTAGTGCGGTTTTCCCGTGATGGGAATTTTTCCGTATCTACGGCAAAAATCGTCTCAGTTGCGCATATCGCAGCCACGGGTTGACAAATTGCCCGCCTCCCTTTATTGCCCGCAACGGCAAAAAAGCGTATCATTACGGCAGTAAACCCGCCCGCGAACAGGCGGCGGAAAAAGTTAAACGGAAGGGAACGATCACAGCAATGATACTTGCAGACAAAATCATCAATCTTCGTAAAAAAGCGGGCTGGTCACAGGAGGACCTTGCGGAAATGATCGGAGTTTCGCGTCAATCCGTTTCAAAATGGGAGGGCGCACAGTCCGTACCCGATATGGACAAAGTTCTTCGGCTGAGCCGCATTTTCGGTGTTTCAACCGATTACCTTCTTAAAGATGAAATCGAGGAATGCGAACCTTCCTTTCAATCCTCCGACGACAGTGCCGAGCCTCCGCTTCGCACCGTCACAATGGAACAGGCCTCTGCCTATCTTGAGCTTCGCCGTGTTTCCGCGCCGCGAATTGCGCTTGCAGCTTTTCTTTGCGTTATTTCGCCCGCAGCTTTGATTTTTCTTGCCGCAATGAGCGACAGTCGTGTTATTAATATCAGCGAAAACCTTGCCTGCGGCATCGGTCTTTGTGCCTTGATTCTGCTTGCCGCAATCGGTGTCCTGCTTTTTATTTCAGCCGGCGCAAAGGCAAAGGAATATGAATTTCTTGAAAAAGAACCGTTTGAAACGGAATACGGCGTGGCCGGTATGCTGCGCGAACGCAAAGCTGCATTTGCGCACACCTCCTCAAGGCTCAATATCATCGGAACCATGCTCTGCATACTTTCGGTGATTCCGATTTTTGTTTCCGTCTGCTTTGAAAATGCGGATTTTGCTCCCGCTGCGGCGGTAAGTCTTACGCTTGTTATTGCGGGCATCGGCAGTGCCGCATTCGTGCTCGGGGGAACATATAATTCTGCCGTTGACAAACTTCTCGAAGAGGGCGACTACACCCGCGTAAAGAAGGAAAAGAGCGGATTCGTAAGCCGCATATCTTCCTGCTATTGGCTGATTGTGACCGCAGTTTATCTGCTTATAACATTCGGCATCAAGGGCGGCAATCCCAAAACATCATGGGTCATCTGGCCCGTTGCGGGCGTTATTTTTGCCGCACTTTCGGCTTTTTTGAATGCGCTTCCCGCTGCATCTTCAAAACACGGCAAGAAGTAAAACGGAGGAAATGTTAATGAGTAACACACAATATGACAACCTGTGCGGTGAACACTTCGCTTCGACCGAGCGCGAGATCATCCGCATTGACGGACTGAATAAAGCTTTCGGAGAGATAAAGGCCGTTCGAGACCTTTCGTTCCGTGTATGCCGAGGTGAACTTTTTGCCTTTCTCGGTGTTAACGGAGCGGGCAAATCCACAACCATCTCCATAATCTCGGGGCAGCTCCGACGGGACGGCGGCAGCGTCACGATTTTGGGCATGGATGCGGAGCGGGATTTTGAGCACGTTTCCCGAAAACTCGGCGTTGTTTTTCAAAATTCCGTGCTGGATCAGGCATTGACCGTTCGGGAAAACCTCCGCAGTCGAGCCGCACTGTACGGCATCAACGGAAAAGCGTTCAAAAAAAGACTTTCGGAGCTTTCGGAACTTCTCGATTTCGGTGATCTTCTGAACCGAACCGTCGGCAAGCTCTCCGGCGGGCAGCGGCGGCGAATTGACATTGCGCGTGCGCTTTTACACGAACCCGAAATTCTTATTCTTGACGAGCCCACGACCGGACTGGACCCGCAGACGCGCCTCCTTCTTTGGAGCGTTGTTATGCAGCTTCGTGCCGAACACGGGCTTACGGTGTTTCTGACCACTCACTATATGGAAGAAGCCGCCGATGCAGACTACGTTGTAATATTGGATTCCGGCAGCATTGCTGCTGAAGGCACACCGCTGGAGCTGAAAAACAGGTTCACAGGTGATTTCATAACGCTTTACGGCGTCACGCCCGAAAAAGCCGCCGCTCTCGGCGAATACAGAGTTGAATCCACACGCGACGGCATTCGCATTGCCGTAAAAAACACGGCGGAAGCAACGCAGTTGATTTTGAAACATCCCGAACTGTTCACCGATTACGAAATCAAAAAAGGCGGAATGGACGATGTGTTCCTTGCCGCAACTGGCAAAAAACTTTCCGGAGGTGTCGAATCATGACAGGTTGTTACAATCTTTTTATTCGCAATTGCAAACTTTTTTTCAAGGATAGAGGCATGTTCTTTGCCTCGCTGATAACGCCTGTTATCCTTTTGGTGCTTTATGCCGCATTTCTTGCAAATGTGTATCGCGACAGCTTTATTTCCGCTCTTCCGGAGGGTTTCCCCGCTGCGGAAAAGCTCATCGGCGGCATTGTCGGCGGGCAGTTGGTTTCATCCCTGCTTGCGGTAAGCTGCATCACGGTATCATTTTGCTGCAACATGACCATGGTTTTGGACAAGGTCACGGGTGCAAGACGGGATCTCACCGTTTCCCCCGTCAAAAAGTCCACGCTTGCGCTGAGCTATTATCTTGCAACTTTTGCTTCAACGCTGCTTGTCTGCCTTATTGCGGCAGGTGCGGGATTTATCTATCTTGCAAAGGTCGGCTGGTATCTTTCCTTTGCCGACGTGATGCTGCTGTTTGCGGACATTGTTCTGCTTGTGCTTTTCGGCACTGCACTTTCAAGCATTGTGAACCGTTTTCTGACGACTCAGGGGCAGGTTTCCGCTGTCGGCACGATCGTCAGCTCGGGTTACGGTTTTATCTGCGGCGCATATATGCCGATCGCACAATTCAGCTCCGGCTTGCAGCACATCCTTATGTTTCTGCCCGGAACATACGGAACAAGCCTTATTCGCAATCATGCCCTCCGCGGTGCGTTCTCCGCGGCAGCGGATGCGGGTCTTGCTCCCGAAGTTATTGACGTAATTAAGAAATCCATCGATTGCAGGCTCAGCTTTTTCGGAACGGATGTAAGCCTTCCGGCAATGTTCGCCGTCCTTTGCGGGGGAACGGTTCTGCTCGTCGCGCTGTTTGTTCTGCTGAATATACTATGCGGTGTGAACCGGCGAAAAAAATATTCGCAATGATCAAGCACCGGTTATCTTTAAACTGTGTTATCCTAAAAAACCGACACAATATTTCATGTGTCATTTCATGTGTTTTTATAAGGAAGGAAAATATGCTTAATATCAAACACTTAACAAAAACTTACGGCAGCAAAAAGGCGGTTGACGACCTTTCTTTGCACATTGCACCTGGAGAGATTTACGGCTTTATCGGCCATAACGGCGCGGGCAAAACAACAACACTCAAAAGCTGCGTCGGAATCCTTCAGTTTGATGCAGGCGAAATACTTGTGAACGGCATTTCCGTTCGGAAGGACCCCCTGACCTGCAAAAAACTCATCGCCTATATTCCGGACAATCCCGACATGTATGAGTTTATGACAGGCATCAAATATCTCAACTTCATCGCGGATATTTTCGGCATCGGAGCGGAGGAGCGGGTACAGCGCATCAATAAATATGCGGACATGTTTGAGCTCACCGCCTCGCTTGCGCAGCCTGTTTCATCCTATTCCCACGGCATGAAACAAAAACTTGCCGTTATCGCAGCTTGGATTCACTCTCCGAAGCTTATCATTATGGACGAGCCTTTTGTCGGGCTCGATCCCAAAGCAGCGCATACTTTGAAAGGACTGATGCGGGAAGTCTGCAATGACGGCGGCGCAATCTTCTTTTCGACCCATGTGCTTGAAGTTGCGGAAAAGCTTTGTGATAAGGTTGCGATCATCAAAGGCGGCAGGCTCATCCGTTCCGGAACCATGGACGAGGTCAAAGGCGATGAAAGTCTTGAATCCGTTTTTCTCGAGCTTGAAGCCGAATAAACTTCGGAGGCGCACTTATGCTTAAAATTCTTCTTAAACGGCAGCTCTATGAACTCAACCGAAGCTTTTTCTATGACCCCAAAAAGGGCAAAAGCCGTTCAAAGTTCGCATCCGCCGCGTTCATCGTGCTGTATGCCCTGCTTATGGTCTGCGTGCTGGGCGGAATGTTCGCATTTTGTGCTTATCAGCTTGCAAATCCGCTCCGTGCCGCCGGGCTCGACTGGCTCTATTTTGCTTTGTTCGGCACAATCGGGCTGATGTTCGGCGTTTTCGGCAGTGTGTTCAACACCTATGCCGCGCTCTACAAAGCAAACGACAACGACCTTTTGCTCTCCCTTCCCGTGCCCGTCGGAAGCATTCTGCTTTCTCGGCTGCTGGGCGTCTATCTTATGGGACTGATGTTCTCGGCGGTTGTGTTCGTTCCGGCAGCGATAGTTTACCTCTGCATTGATTTCTCCGTCGGCACGCTTTTGGGCTGCATTCTCGGGATGCTGTCAATCTCCGTCTTCGTTTTTGTTCTGTCCTGCGCATTGGGTTGGGTGGTTGCAAAAATCGCCTCCAAGCTGAAACGGAAAAGCTTCCTCACGGTCATAATATCGCTTGTGTTTATCGGCGGGTATTATTATGTTGTAAACAATATCACGACCCTTTTAATGCAGTTTACGCAATATGCCGGCGCAATAGGGGCAGGCGTCAAAAACTTTGCTTACCCTGTTTACCTTTTCGGGCGGATGTCGGTGGGAAACCTTGTTTCCGCTCCGCTGCCCGTGTTCGGCACAGCCGCGCTTGCATTGCTTACATTTTATGTTATGTCGAAGAGTTTTTTAAAGCTTGCAACCGCTTCTTCCGATACCGTAACCGCAAAGTATAATCGCAATGCACGACAAAAGGCAAGCGGCGTTTTTTCCGCCTTGCTCAAACGTGAGCTCGGCCGATTCACCGCAAGCCCTGCATATATGCTCAATTGCGGTTTTGGCGTTATAATCATGCCCATTGCAGGCATTCTGCTTCTCATCAGGGGTGCAGCTCTTCGTTCAATGCTGTTTAAGCTTTTCGACAGCAACACGGGAACGATTGCGATACTTGCTGCCGCCGCCGTCTGCCTTGTGTCCACAATGAACGATATGACTGCGCCGTCCGTCTCTTTGGAAGGAAAAACGCTTTGGATTCTGCGTTCAATGCCCGTAACCACGCAGCAGATCCTCCGTGCAAAGCTTGCAATGCAGCTCCTGCTGTCCGGAATTTCGGTGCTTTTCGCCGCGATCTGCACATGCATCGCATTTGCCGTGCCGATAGGTTCATCGATTGCGGTAATCCTTGCATGTCTTTCCCTCGTTGTCCTTCTTGCCGAATTCGGGTTGTTCCTTGATCTCAAAAAGCCGAATTTGAATTGGACGACCGAAATCACGCCCATAAAACAGAGTTCAAGCGTGATGTTCGCTCTTTTCGGCGGGTGGCTGTACGTATTGCTGTTCGGGGCCGGTTGGTTCCTCGGTGCACATGCACTCGGAGCGGGGCTTTACCTTGTGTTGTTTTTTGCACTGAACATGATTCTTTCTGCGGTACTGCGTTCGTGGCTAATGCGCAGCGGAACCGATATTTTTGAGAGTTTGTAAATTTATTATTCAACTTCGTATTGAATTATTTCAAAAGGGCATCTCCAAACCTGTCGGAGATGCCCTTCATCATTTCATAAACCGACGTAAACGGAATCAATTTCCCGGGAAATAATTGCTTCCTTCAACCCAATCGGCTCAATTTCCCGGGAAATAAAGTCAAAAATTCTTCGGTTCCTTGCTGAATATTTCGACTTAATCCGAATATTTCTGTTCGAGGTGTTTATTAAACAGATAGGATTCATAGTCACCGACGGAAAATGCACGTTCCGAGGCTGCATCGCCGTACCGTTCCGCAAGCTCCGCAAACGTAATTTTCCTTGCTTCGCGCTGTGCAAAAGTGTCTTCTTCGTTAATTCGGCGCATTATTTCCTCAATACCGTCAATTTTCAGGTTGCCGATTCTCCATTCAGGAGACATATGCGTGTAATTGTACCAAATGTCAAAATTATTCGTAATATTGAGAACAATGAAATCTCCGTTGGAATAATCCGGATTCTTGCTGCACTTCAGCAGACTTTCAACGCATTCCGCTTCGGTGCGCAATTCTTCATACTGCCAATAGTACGGCACGAGGCATTGCGGGATGTCACTCTTGATAATTCGAATCGGATAGAGCTTGCGATTTTCACCGTCGCAGCTTCCCGCATGAACAAAGAATTTAAAGCTCTGCCCGATCTGCCGGCAGCGTTCGGCAAGTTTCAGCTTTTCCGCAAGTTTCGGAAGTTCCGCAACTTCATGCTTGTTCTCTGCATTTATAAACGCCTGCCACCGCGGTGCAATGCCGTTTTGCAGCAGAATTTCCGTCGCTTTCAGCAATTCCGAATACGCACCTTTTCGGCCGATGTACCTATCCGTCGTTTCCTCTCCGCCGAAGAATGTGAGCTGAACGATTTTTACGCCGACTTCACGGAGAAACTTTGCATACTCCCCGTCTCTGACGAGCCGCCAAAAACTTGCAAGCTCAAACCTTTGCGGTTCGCAATTAACGCTCAACGCCTTGTCGCGTTCCCAGCGCGCTCTGTATTCCCCGCAAAAATCCGGTTCGCGAAGCCAGCTGTAATATTCAATTTGTTCAAAGTACGGGCGAAAGCTGTTCACAAGCATTTCGTCTGCACCGTTTTCCGGCGGAATATTCGGCAATCGGCCGAGCCAGCAATGCCTGCATCGGTTCGGACATCCGTACATGTCAACCACCAAAGCAAGTTTTCTGCTTTTTTCAATGTTAATACTCATACAATTGGTACTCCCGTTAAAATATCGGCACCCGCCGAACAACAGCGAGTGCCGCATTTTTCTGCTTTATTCAGTTAATAAAGTGCTTTCGCAGCCGAGTTATTTATTCCTGCTCGGCAAGCGAACCCGCAACGCGGACGCCGGGAAGCATAACCGCAAACGGTCCGCTGTAGTTCTTGCTGTCGTAGCGTTCGGTTGTGAACTTCATCCCGCCGCTGCAGGCATTGATGCTGCCGTTTACCGAACCGCCGGTCACGATGCGAACGCGTTCCCCGTCGAAAAGGTACGCAAGGCGAATTTCTCCGCCGAAATGTCCGGACATTGTGTCCATCTGGAAATCCGAGAATGTAACGGCGTAAAGATAAGGTTCTTTTTTCATTTCTTCAAACGAAACACTGCCGTTTTCGCAGCTGTATGCGGAATAATCGCCCGTGGGCTCAATGCCGAGATAATAACTCATTCTTGCGCCGCCGTGCAAAGTTTCAACCTTGCCGTCGGCAATCACGGAGCGATCCTTCATGGGAATCGCTTCACTGCTGAAGGGAACCTTTGCGCGAAGGGTCATGTTGAGCCTTTCACCGTCTTTCATCTCGGGCTGGACATCCGTTCCGACCTTCCATGTTGAATACCCGGGATAGACCATTCCCGCACTGCTGCGCGCAATGTAATAGGAAAGCACTTCCGCCGCATTCTCGCCCGAGAGAATCAGGTTGTAAGTTCCGCTCGGCAGTTCCGCACGGGCAATTGCCCTGTCCGCCACCTCGCGGAGCGCGGTTGTGACCTTTTCGCGCAGCGCATCGCAATTCAGATTGTCGTAGCCGAATGCATGATAAACTTCAACATCCTCGGGTTCCTTGCACTGAACGACGAATTCGCCGTCAACATCGTTTTTATAATAGCAAACGTCCGTTCCGTTATCGCCGAGGATGCGGGTTTTGACCTGCTTTGAGAAAATCTCCGCCGAGTTCACGAATGCACGCGGGTCGTTATCCGCCGCAAACAATGCCGCAGCAAAACGCTTTGCCGCCTCTTCAGCCGAAACCTCCGCAAGGCTGCCTGCGGCCGCAATGGGTTCACAAGCCTGTTTTTCAGGCAGTTCATAATACGGGTTGCCCGCAAAAGACGCCGCATGTTTCGCTTCCTTAAGAAGGGTCAGAACTTCCTGCTCCGACTGGGACGGCACAATGGTGACCTGTGACCTGCCGCGCATCGGCTTGCCGTCCTTTTCGTAATCGCAAAACACTTCAACGTTGTATTTATGGGTATCCCTGATGCGGCGCATATCCTGCCTGCGGCGGATAAAGAAAACTTCCGCAGTGTGCTCTTTTTTTTCGTTGATGCGCCACGTTTTGATTTCAGCTTCTTTTAATGCGTTTTTAATAATATCTATCATAATAAAAGCATCCTTTCGAATCAAAATTCTTTCCGAACTTCATCAACCCAGACGAATCGTCGCCTTGATGTAGGGACCGCCGTCCGAAACTTTGACCCATTCTTTGTAGCCCTTGCCGCATGCTCCGCAGCCGCCGAGTTCGATATTGTCGCTCATCATCGTGATGGACTTGAGCAGGTCGGGAACATAGCCCGTCAGCACGACAGGGGAAAAGATCCTGCCTGTCAGCTTGCCGTCCTTGATTTCCCTTGCAAAGTTGACCATGCACTGAATGCCCCAGTTTTTGGGGTCTTCCATGCCGGAGCTGGGTTCTTCAAGCAGCATTCCGTATTTTACGGAAGCGATCATGTCTTCAACTTTATCGCTGCCGGGTTCGAAATAGGTGTTCGTCATGCGCGTATACGCCTTGCGCTCATAGCTCTCGCGCCTGCCGTTGCCGGTGGGTACGGTGCCAAGGAACATTGCGGACTGCGCATCGCTGATGCCTGCTTTAAGAATGCCCTTGTCAATGATAACGGTGTCGTGGGACAGGGTGCCTTCATCATCAAAGAAATAGGTTGCAACCTCGCGCTGAGCGCAGCCGTCGTGCATGGTAACGAGCGGGGATGCCACCTGCTTGCCGATATAGGACTGTGCAAGAGCTCTGTCCTTAACGAACATATCCATTTCAACGCCGTGACCGAACGCTTCATGAACGATCATGCCCGTGACTTCGGGTGTGCAGATGCATTCATAAGTGCCGGGTTCCATGGGTTCGGCGTTCAAAAGATCCGTAACGGTCTTTACGCACTGCGGAATTGCAGACTCCATTTTATCAAGCAGCTCCGCACCGCCGAGGTTGGAGAATCCGCGGAAGCTCTGCTTGATTTCCTCACCCTTTGCCGCAACAAGAGCCATGATGCCCGTTGAATAGAGCACGGACTGTTCAAGCTCACGGTTTGCGGAAAGGAAGAGCTTGTGATATTCCTGATAGTTGAAGCCCGTTATTGCGTCAAGAATGCGTTCATCGGCTTTAACAGCCTTTTCGCGCAGCGCGGTCACGGTTTCAATCAACTTTTCGTCGCCGACCTCGCGGGGATGAATTTCGTAATCCGTTGCCTCGCAAAGCGTGCAGGGCTCATCGCTGATGCATTTGTACTCCGCTTCTTCGGTTCCTTCGGGAATGAAGTTTGCGGGATTCATGAGCTGCTGCTCGATTTCTCTTTCAATTTCGGGCAAATTTTCTGCCGTGATTTCGTTTGTGCTGTATTCGGCATAGCCTTTGCCGTCATAGACCTTCACGATCATGCCCTTGCCGCCGAATGCGTTTGTTGCGGAAATTGCAACGCCGCTCCGCGATGCACGATAACCTTTTTCATAATTATCGGTGATGAGCACGGATGCATATTGGTATTTTTCGTTCAGCTTTGCAAGAAGCTGCTTCGCAAGCGGCTTCTTTTGCGCAATGTATTCGCTGTGTGTAACTTTTTGCATATTAAAAACACTGTCTCCTTTCGAGCGTTGTCTTTAATCTATATTATACCCCCGCCGGACATAATGTCAAGCGAATACGGAGCGATGTTGCGAAATTGACACACTGCGGCATCAAAGTGCGCGGCCCGTCCGTTCTCTTTTTTGAAACGCTCTTATTAATTTGCTTTTTTGCGAAAAAAAGCTTATAATATCGTAAACGGAATCCGCATCCGCACGGTGTGCGGCGGAGTGAATTTAACTTTAAAAAGCAATAATTAATACAAATTCGGAGGGTACACTCATGCAGTATGTAACACTCGGCAAAACCGGGCTTAAGATTTCCCGCGTCGGTTTCGGCGGCATCCCCATTCAGCGCATCGATGCGGAAAAGGCAAAGCCGCTTATCGACGCCCTTATTGAATGCGGAATAAACTATATCGACACGGCACGCGGCTACACCGTCAGCGAAGAATACATCGGCGGCGCAATCGACGGACGGCGTGACAAATTCGTTCTTGCAACAAAGAGCATGGCACGCACACGCGAAGCAATGGAGGCAGACATTGAAACAAGCCTCCGCAACCTCCGCACCGACTATATCGACCTGTATCAGGTGCACAACCCAAGCATGGAACAGCTTGACACCGTAATCGGTGCAGGCGGCGCACTGGAGGCACTTTTTGCGGCACGCGAGGCGGGCAAAATCGGGCATATCGGCATCACCGCACACTCGCTGACGGTTTTCGAACGTGCGCTTGAGCTTGACTGGGTTGAAACGATCATGTTCCCTTATAACATTGTTGAAAGCCAGTGCGAGCCCCTGCTGCAAAAATGCCGAGACAAAAACATCGGGTTTATCGCAATGAAGCCCATGGCAGGCGGTGCAATTGAAGACGGACTCATTGCAATGCGTTACCTTGCCGCAAACGAGCTTGTAACCGTCGCGATCCCCGGCATGTACTGCGCAGAGGAAGTTCAAACAAATTCCGCCGCCGGTTCCGACACTTCGCCCCTTACCGATGAGGAAAATGCCGAGATCGCAAAAATCCGTTCCGAACTGACAGGCAATTTCTGCCGCCGCTGCAACTATTGCGCTCCCTGCACCGTCGGCATCAGCATCCCGAATGTGTTCCTTTTTGCAGGCTATCTCGAACGCTACGGGCTTGCCGATTGGGCAAAAGGACGCTATAAAACCCTCCCCGTAAAAGCAAGCGCATGTATCGGCTGCGGCAAATGCGAACCCCGCTGTCCCTACGGACTGCCGATAAGAAGCATGCTTAAAAAATGCGCAGAGGAGTTTGGGGAATAAAATAAACAGCATTTAACCCTTGGGCGGATTGTGTACACTGCATGTGCGCAGTCCGTCCGCACTCATTGATTCGTTAACGATTCAAAGCGCTGTCAGGAGTATACCATGAAAGAAATAGCAATTATTTTTATTACAGTCATCGTTGTTCTTTTCGCCGCAGCAGGCTGTATCAATCTTTATAAGAAAAAGAAATACGAAAAAACTTTATATTTTGTTCAAACAGGGAATCCATTCAACAAAGTAATGCAAGACATCGGGCTTATCGGAGAGTACTTTACCTATCAATGCCTTGCTCCGCTCAACGGCTACAAAAAATTTATCTTTAACTGCTATCTTCCTAAGGCCGACGGAGAAACGACCGAAGTTGATGTCATTCTTCTTCACGAATCCGGAATCTATGTTTTTGAATCAAAAAATTACAGCGGTTGGATATTCGGGAACGAGTCGCAGACCTTTTGGACCCAAACTCTGCCCTCCGGGAAGGGTAAATCTCAAAAGTCGCGTTTTTTTAACCCGATAATGCAAAACGCGGGGCATATCAAGCAGTTGAAAGCTTTTCTTGCTTCTGACCGTCTTCCTATATATTCATACGTTTTATTCAGTGATCGTTGTGAATTGAAGAATGTTAAGCTTGAAAAAACGCACACTGTCGTCATCCACCGCGCCGATGTGCTTTCACGAATTCAGAAAAACTATGCAGAAAAGGGAAATCAGCTTTCCGTTGAACAGATCGATGCAATTTTCGAAAAGCTTTCCCCGTTAGCTGCTGTCGATGAATCCGTAAAACAACAGCATATTAAAAACATTAACGAGAAGTATAAACAATCCGCAAAGGAAAAGCCCGTTGAATCCGCCGCCGTTGACGATCCGAACCAAGACAACAATGATGTTTCTTAATTATTAAGAGTTTTTAAAAAAACTGTTGACAAATGCCCCGAAGTGTGATAAACTTATCAAGCCTTAGGGGTATGATGTAATGGTAACATAGCGGTCTCCAAAACCGTTCTTCTGAGTTCGAGCCTTAGTACCCCTGCCAAAGAAAAGTCCGAGCGATTTCGCCCGGACTTTTTTGCTGTCGAAAATCAAAAAGCGGCAATCAGCCCGAATCCCGTGCAACGGTGTTCCCCCAAAATTACGCAGACGCACTTGAACTCCGACAGGAAAACGGAAGGTTGATTATTCCGTGGGCAGCAGAAACATCGGAAGAATGTGCGACGCCGTTAAGGCTCTTTTCGGCGAAAATGCGGTCCAATGAATACCTGTTTGCATAAGTTTTTGATTTTTCAGCAGGAAAATTCAAAAAGCTGTTGACATTCTGCGAGATATTTGGCATAATTGACTTTGGCGCAATGTTCGCCGCATTATTTTTCTTTGGAGAAACAAAAAATGAAACGAATCGTTATTGCACTGGGCGGCAACGCATTGCAGGAAGCAGGCAAGCCCGCAACCGCAGAGTCCCAGCTTGAAGTTGTTGAAAAAACTTCCGAATACATCGCAGACATCATCGAAAGCGGCTATGATGTCGTTCTTGCGCACGGCAACGGCCCGCAGGTCGGCAGGATCGTGCTTCAGAACGAATATGCTTCCGCCGTCACTCCCGCAATGCCCTTTGACGTTTGCGGCGCAATGAGCCAGGGCTACATCGGCTACCACATGCAGCAGGGGCTTGAAAAGGTCCTCCGCGCCCGTAAAAACGGAAAGCGCGTTGTGACTGTTGTTACGCAGGTTGTTGTTGATAAGGATGACCCGAAGTTCAAAGCACCCTCAAAGCCCATCGGCCCCTTCTATACCGAAGACGAAGCCCGCAAGCTTGAAGCCGAAAAAGGCTACACCATGAAGGAAGATGCCGGCAGGGGTTGGCGCAGGGTTGTTGCTTCCCCCATGCCCGTTGAAATCGTTGAGCTTGACGCCGTTAAATGCCTTATGAACGGCGGCTTCATCGCCATCACCGTCGGCGGCGGCGGAATCCCCGTAATCAAAGACGAAAACGGCAACTATATCGGCACGGCAGCCGTTATCGACAAGGATCTTGCATCAGAACGCCTCGCAGAGGACATCGATGCCGATGCACTCGTCATCCTGACCGCTGTTGAACAGGTTTGCATCAATTTCGGCAAACCTGAACAAAAATCCCTCGCAACCATGACCGTTGAAGAGGCTCGCCGCTATATGGCGGAAGGGCATTTCGCACCCGGCTCCATGCTGCCCAAGGTTGAAGCTGCCGTCAAGTTCGTTGAAAGCAAGCCCGGCAGAAAGGCCATCATCACTTCCCTCGACAAGGCGGTTGAAGCTCTTGAGGGCAAGGCAGGCACTACCGTTTGCTGATGCTTGATAAAATATAAAACATTTCGATAACAGTCCGTAATCAAAATGTTTTCTGCTGTTTATCGCAGCATAATCCGCAAACATGCCCCTGAAAGATCGGTTCTTTCGGGGGCATGTTTGCTTGTTTCAACTTCTGCTCACGGTCAATTTCCGTCAGTTTATTATCGGTTGGTTTTAAACATCGTTTCTATTTTTTCCCCCCGCATACATGCTTTCGTTCAAAAAAGATGCGCTTCCGAAATAATTTTTTCCGCAACCGTGATATCGGCGGGACAAAGCTCGAAGTCTGCAAGTTCCGATGGGTAAACAAAACGAATTTCTTTATGTTCAATGCAGCGCGGGTCGCTGCCGATGATCGCTGTTCGGAACACTGTGAGCTGAATTTCAATATCCGGATATGAATGCAAAACGCGCATAAATTCGCCCTTTACGCAAAGATCGACGTCCAATTCTTCGCGGCATTCACGCAGCACGGCTTGTTCCGGAGTTTCCCCGGGCTCGATTTTTCCGCCCGGAAATTCCCATTTCAGCGCACGGGTTTTGTTTTCCGCACGCCGACAGATGAGAATTTTACCATCCTTTTCAATGATTGCAGCAACAACTTCAATCCGTTTTGATTCGTTGCTGTCGCTTTTTGAAGTTGAAACGGGTTCGTGCTTCGCACTCTTGCGGCGCAAATTCAGCCGCAGCGTTTTAAGATGCGCCTTCTGTTCCGCCGTTATGCGAAAACTCTCAACCGCCTTCTGAATCGTTTTGTTGTGCACCCACGGGGAAAGCCTGTGTTCTTCAACAAAGGGAACGGTCGAATCGTATTGCTTTGCAAGCGCAGTTGCAAAATACCATGCCTGCATCATATTCACATAGTATTCTTCCGAACATACGGAGGCGGCAAGGGCATTGATTTCGGAAGCGAACTCTTTTTCAAGGTAAAAACACATCAGCATCCGCAGCCCGAAACGCACCGTGTAAGGATGTGCCGATTGCAGCCATTTTTTGATTATCGGCAAAAGCTCCCCGGTATGCTTTGCAAAAATGCGCGGAGTCATGCTGTCGCAAACAGCCCAGTTTGTTACATACGGAAGGAACGCTTCAATCGTTTTTACGGCGGAATCGAAATCACCTATGCTCTCCGCAATGTATGCATGAACAAGGTTCTGTTCGTGATATTCATGCGGCAGTGCGGAAAGAAATTCGTTAATTCCCGCATTTTTTCCGAACCTTTTTGCAATGCTGCGGAGCTGCGGCGTGCGCACGCCGATAATGCTTTCCCGCGGAACGTTCGGAATCAGCTTTGCCGTAAAATCCGCATATTCTTCATCGCGCGCGGCAAATATCGCATTCAGCATTTCTTTTTCAACTTCAACAGACATTTCGGGCTCCTTTGTTATTCATCGTTTCATCAATTCTTTATAAACATTGATGTTCTCATCAATATGTTTTGTTTAAAAGAATTCGACGCACCCGAACCGAGTGCGCCGAACACAGTTTCAAAGCCGTGAATCTCAGCTGCCGATTAATTCAGCTGCCGAACTCAGCCGTTAAGTATTGCGCGGCGAAGAATTGCAAGCGCGTCAACCGTGTCAACAACACCGTTGCCGTCCATATCCGCACGCTCTGCCTGTTCGGGTGTGAGTGCGGCAATACCCATTGCCCCGCGCAGTGCAAGCAGTGCATCCGCAGTTTCGACAACGCCGTTGCCGTCAACATCGCCTGCCGTACCGGGCTGGGAATTGTAATCGGTGATCTCAACATCGACCGCACCGAGTTCACCGTAACGATAAACCGTGAACACATAGCTCTTGCCTGCTTCAAAAACATAGTCGTCATTTCTGCCGTGCGCCGTGCCTATATCGCTGACAAGGCCGATCTGAGGGCCGTCATCATGCCAATAACGCGGGTTTGCAATGCACCAGTCGTATGTGCCTGCGGGAATGCTTACGGTGACGCTTTCGCCGTTGAAAACGATATCCGTTTCGGTCATGAAGTTGCCGTCCGCATTCTCGGGGAGCTTATACTCAAAGCGTGAATAAAGCTCTTCCGCGCCTTCTGCGCCGTAAGCCAGGACATCACCCGTTTCGGGAATGCCGACGCCGTATTCAACAGCATCCGCATCAAGCAGCATCTGGAAGCCGGAACCGTCAAGATAAACTTCGTCAATAACGCGGAGCGTTACGGAAGCTTTGGTGATATCGAAATAATTTGCAGTCACAATGATGTTTGCGTTGACTGCCGCACCGTTGTAATCCCAACCCGTGAAGGCATAGCCCTCGTGTGCGGGAACGGTGGGGAAGTCAGCCGCAGTGAGTACGCTGCCCTTGTCAACGGTTGCCGTCGAAATCGTTTCGTCTGACAATCCGTCAACAAAAGTTACGGTGCATTCATCGCCGATAACGGAACCGACGGGAAGGTTATTTGCAATATAAAGACCGCAAACGAGCACCGCCGAACCGTTTATCATGCCGAGGTCCGTTGCCGCGCCGGTTGCCGTGTCAATAACGGCAAGGCCGCCGTTACCGTAATCGGAGAACCTTGCCCAGAAGAGCTGGTTCGTGTTGTGATCATATGCCATGGACTGGAAGCGTTTGTGACCGAAACCCGTGCTGCCGATAAGCGTGCCGACACCTGTTTGCAGGTCGATGCTGTACAGTTTGCTTGCATTTGAGTAGCTTTCGGTAAGAACATATGCCGTGCCGTCGGTTGAAATCGCAAGCGTCATGGGTGTTTCACTGCCGCACACAATTTGTGCAATTTCCGTGACCGCACCGGTTGAAATATCAACGGTGTAAAGGAATTTGCCGGAAGCTGCACCCGTGCCGATTGCGTACATTTTCTGTGCGCTGTGGTCATATGCCATATCGCGAATCGTAACATCGCCGGTGTTCATCACAGGGTAGGTAACTTCACCCGTTTCGGTGTTAAGGATGAAATAATCCTTTGTCATATAGCCGTAAACATAGCCGCCCGCAAACTCGGCAGCGGTGACATTTGCAGTCATTGTATAGGGCAGCTCGGAAGCGGCAGCGGGATCCGCATCGATGAAGCTGTACCATTTTGAGGAGAAGAAGCCGTTCAGCGTTACAGCCGCAGGACCCTGCTCAACGGTGACTGCACACTCGGCGGTGATTCCGCCGTCAACGGTGGTTGCGGTTATAACGGTCTGTCCGACGGAAACGCCGGTCACGAGTCCGTTTGCATCAACGACCGCAATGCTTTCATCCGCGGAAGCAAAGGTAACTTCCTTGTTGTATGCATTCTCGGGAAGAACCGTCCAGTTGAGCTGCGCGCGGCGCTGAGTCTGCACCGTCAGACTCGGAGTCAGTTCAAGGCTTTCGGGCGCAACGGGAGCACCGACATAAACATTGTCAAGGTAGGCGGTGTCGTCATGGCTGTTTGAGCTGCTGTCTTTCTGATAACTCCAGCTGAGAACATGCTCGCCGGCGGTGAGTGCATAGCTTACATTCGTCCAGTCAATTTCGCCGGAGAAGAAAGTCCAGGGGCTTGAAGCAACAGGGTTGCCGTCGATAGAGAAAACGAGTTTGTCATAGCGTGCTTCGCTGCTGACTTTGTAGTCAAAGGAAACGATATCGCCCTCTTCCGCCGTGACTGTTGCCGTGACGGTGGATTCGGAACTGCTGACTTGGAAGTTGGTGCTTTTTGCCCAACCGTTCGCACCGTCAACAGTCCAAGGATACTCGCCCTCCGTAACGAACTGAATGTTTCCGTCGGGAACGTTCAGTGCTGCATCCAATGCTGCGTCGCGAACGCTCAGTGCAAGCGCAGGTGTGCAGGCAAGTGCCAGCAGCATGATAACCGCCGTCATTGCCGCAATAAATCTTTTCATATGGTTCTCCTTTCGTGCCGAGGAAAGTCTTTGCGGAATCACATCGCGTTTTGATGTATTCCGCAAGTGATATTATACATATATCACAAAGAATTTTCAAGTTTTTTTTAAGTGTTTTTATCGGCTTAATCCGTTGTTCGGCCGTGCATTCGGATGTTTTGCCCGAATTTATCGGTATGATGCAATTTTTTCTTGTTCGGGTATTGAATATTTTCTTCAAAAATGTTACCATATTGCTTGAAAACAGAGGCATCCCCGCCGCCTTTGCCCGTTGACGGGAACGGGCGGCGCAAAGTTGCTCTCGGGTGAGCGGTGATTAAACCGCGCTTTGTGCAAAATGTTCCGAATGTTTTGCGCAAAGCCCTTAAACCGGCGTTTACCCAATCAAAAAACGGAGGATAAATTGTTTCTATGGAAAGAAAGAATGCTTGGAAAACCTATTCCGAAGAAGATATTTCAAAGCTCAACGCAATTTCTGCCGAATACGTCAAGTTCCTTGACAACGGCAAAACCGAGCGCGAATGCGTTGCACAGACTGTTGAAATGGCAAAAGCAAAGGGTTATCGCGACCTTAACACCGTCATTGCAAACGGCGAAAAGCTCAACCCCGGCGACTGCGTCTATTCCGACTTCATGGGCAAAGCGCTCATGCTTTTCAAAATCGGCAAACAGCCCATTTTCAAGGGTCTGAACATCGTCGGTGCTCATATTGACTCCCCCCGCATTGACCTTAAGCAGAATCCCCTCTATGAGGACACCGATTTTGCATATCTCGACACGCATTACTACGGCGGTATCAAAAAGTATCAGTGGGTTGCAATGCCCCTTGCAATGCACGGCGTTGTTGCAAAGAAGGACGGCACGCTTGTTAACATCGTTATCGGTGAAGATCCCTCCGATCCCGTCATCGGCATTTCCGACCTGCTTCCTCACCTCAGCCGCGATCAGATGAGCAAAAAGGGTTCCGTTGTTATCGAAGGTGAAGAGCTGAACATCATCATCGGCAGCAAACCCCTCAACGATGAAGAAAAAGAGCCCGTCAAGGCTGCTGTTCTTGCTCTGCTCAAAGAAAAATACGATATCGAAGAAGAGGACTTCCTCTCCGCCGAACTGGAAGTTGTTCCCGCCGGTGCAGCACGCGATTTCGGTCTTGACCGCAGCATGATCATAGGTTACGGCCACGATGACCGCGTTTGCGCATATGCTTCCGTCAATGCGATCCTCAGCATTGACGAAACGCCCGAATACACCTGCTGCTGCCTGCTTGCCGACAAGGAAGAGATCGGCTCCGTCGGCGCAACCGGTATGCACGGCAAGTATTTCGAAAACGCTGTTGCAGAGCTTGTAAACGCAACAGGCGACTATTCCGACCTGCTCGTTCGCCGCGCACTCACCGCCTGCCGTATGCTCAGCTGCGATGTCAGTGCGGGCTATGACCCCAATTTTGCGGGCGTATTTGAACGCAAGAATTCGGCATACCTCGGCAGGGGCGTTTGCTTCAATAAGTACACCGGTTCCGGCGGCAAGAGCGGTTCCAACGACGCCAACGCCGAATACATGGGCAAGCTCCGCAGGCTGATGGATGACGCAAACGTCAACTTCCAGACTGCCGAACTCGGCAAAGTCGATCAGGGCGGCGGCGGCACCATCGCTTACATCTGCGCTAATTACGGCATGGAAGTCATCGACAGCGGCGTTGCAGTGCTGTCCATGCATGCTCCGTGGGAAATCATCTCCAAGGCCGACCTGTACGAAGCAGTTAAGGCTTACCATGCCTTTATGCTGAAGGCATAAAGTGGATTTATCGCGAAGAGATAAATCTTTATGCTGAAAGCTTAAAACGGATTTTTTCTGAAAGAACAAATCTTTATACCGAACAAAAACAGGGCTTAGCTGCGAATGAAACGGCAAGGCCCTGTTTTTTGTTGAAATTATTTATGTCTTAATCGGAATTTTCGCCTTTGTTCTCTTCAAAAACAACGGTAATCTTTGTTCCCTTTCCCAATTCACTCGAAATTGAGATTTGAGCTCCGTGACGCAGTGCAATATGTTTGACGATCGCAAGACCGAGTCCCGTTCCGCCCGTGCGCTTGCTGCGCCCCTTATCAACGCGGAAAAAGCGTTCAAAAACGCGGTCAAGCTTATCCTCCGGTATGCCTATGCCCGTGTCCTCAACGGAAATTGCGGGCCGTCCCTCGCTGCCGAAAACAGTTACCGAAACCTTTCCGTTCCGTTTATTGTACCGAATTGCATTATCGCACAAGTTATAAATTAATTCCTCAAGCTGGCTGCGGCATCCGAACGTTTGAAAATGCTCACCCTCAACGGAAATCACAATTCCGTATTTTTCCGCTCCGGGAGCAAGGCTGTTTTCGGTCGCATGTGCCAAGTCAAGCAAATCAACGTTTTCAAAATCATCACGTCCCTCAATGTAATCCAGTTCGCTGAGCTGAATTATGTCTGCAATCAACGACAGCAGACGGGAGGATTCCGAATGAATACGCCGCGCAAAGTTTTGAACATCCTCTTCCTTTGCAATGCCGGTGGCAATCATTTCGGCATAGCCGGAAATGCTCGTGAGCGGGGTTTTCAGCTCGTGCGAAACATTTGCCGTGAATTCCTGCCGCATCTGTTCCATATTGTTTTTTGCTGCCTGACGCTGCTTCAGGGTTTCAACAAAGGGCTTCAGCTCGTCAAACGGAACCGCAAACTCGCTGCCGTCCGCATGTTCCGCAATGCCCTGAAGCGGAGTGATAAGCGTTTTTGTAATGCGTTTTGAAAGATTTATTGCAAACAACGCTGCACCGACGGCGAGCGCAAGCAGCGAAGCACCCGCGAAAAGGAGATTTTCAGCTGCGGAATCGCCGCCGTGTACGGACAAAAGCAAATAGTCACCGTTGTTAAGCCTTGTTATCGTGCAGAAATTCAAATTAAAAAAAGAGCCGTTCCGTTTGCAAAGCAGGGCTGCTGTCTGACCCTTTTTCTCATCAAGCTTCATTCGCAAACGTTCGATGGTTTTGCCTGCGAAACAGCAAAGCGCAGAATTGCTGCCGCTTTTTAAATCGTCAATCGAAACGCTCTCCGCATTTCCCGCCGCATTCACCGCTTCAACCTGCTGCATGTCTTCCGAAACAAGTGCAATGCAGCCCTTTTGAGCAAATGCCCTTAACCGATGAATTTCTCCGGTTGAATCATAGATTTCCTTTGCGGAACATGCAAGCGTTTCCGCGCCTGCTTCCCGCTCCGATAATGCGGATGCAGCACCGAAAATGCTTCCGACTGCAAACGCCGACAAAAGCACAATAAGAATAAACGGTATACATTGATTGTAGATTTTCTTTGTCATTGCATTTCTATTTTGTATCCGACATTTCGAACCGTTTTTATCAGATCTCCGCATGAGCCGAGCTTTTGCCGAAGTGTTTTGACGTGAACGTCCACTGTTCGGCTTTCACCCGCAAAATCGGTTCCCCAAACAAGAACCATCAGCTTTTCGCGGCTCAATACCATTCCGCAGTTGGAAACCAGAGCTTTAAGCAGCTCATATTCGGTATATGTCAGTGCGCATTGCCGTCCTTCAGCGCACACAAGCCTTCGCCCGTCATCCAACGAAATGCCGCCGACACTGTAATTATTCGGAGCCGCTCCGTCTGTTCTGCGTAAAACGGCTTTGACCCTTGAAATCAATTCCGAAACCCCGAAAGGTTTTGTGATGTAATCATCGGCTCCGCTGTCCAGCCCGCGTACCGCATCCGCTTCGCCTGACTTTGCACTCACAATTATTATCGGAATCTTTCTTGTTTCGGCGGAATCCCTCAGTCGGCGCAAAATTGTCAATCCGTCCTCGCCCGGCAGCATGAGATCCAATATCACAAGCGTGGGAAGACGCCTTGCAACAGCTGAAAAAAAGCTTTCGGAATCTTCAAAAAGCTCCGTACCGAAACCGCTGTTTTTCAAGGCATAGCATTCCATTTGCCCTATATTCTCATCATCTTCAACGATATATATCATCCGTTCCTCTTTCCGTCCGACTTTGCGGAAACACTGTTTCGCGTTAAATTATAGCCTTTTAACAACATTTTTGCAAGGCGTCCGAAGCAAGATTCCCCTTAAACACAAACACGCCCGCAGAGTTTTCGCTGCAGGCGGTGTTGTCAAATGCTAATCCTTGAAATCCGTTTCCCGTTTCCTTCAAGGCGTATTTTTCAAAGCATATTTTTCTCTGTATTCGTTATAGCTTTTCACAAACTCTTCATTGTTTGTGTTTTTGAGATTATGCAGATACGCATGTGCATCCATCATGCCCTCAACAAGCTCCAGTTTGCAAACAGCAATATTCGAACAGTGATCGCTTATTCGCTCGAAATTTGCAAGAATATCATTCAAAACAAATCCCAACTCAATGGTGCATTCGCCGTCCTTAAGCCGTTTGATATGCGCGGCGCGAATGTTTGTGTTAAGCTCGTCAACAACCTCTTCAAGCGGTTCAACATGCCTTGCGGCATCCGCGGAATCGGAAACGAACCCCCCGATTGCTATGCCGACGATCTCATCGATCGCACCCGTCATAACCTTAAGCTCCGCCTGCGCCGCGGGAGAAAAGCTTAATTTCTTTTCCGCCATTTCGCGTGCACTCTGAGCAATGTTCAGCGCATGGTCGCTTATGCGTTCAAAATCCGTTATTGAATGCAGAATTTTTGTAACATCGCGGCTGTCCGCATCCGAAAGCTCCTGCATAGAAACTTTTACAAGGTATGTGCCGATTTCATCTTCGTAATTATCGGCCTCTTTTTCAAGCTTTGCAACCTCATTATAGCCTTTTTCGCTGTAGTTCCCGAGCAGCGCAATTGCAGCCTGAACGCTTTTCCGCACAAGCTTCGCCATATCCGCCGCAAGTACACGCGTTTGTTCAACCGCAATTGCGGGTGTTGCAAGCAGCCTTTCGTCAAGCATGACCGGCTGCGGATCATCCTTTGAATCGGGAATGGACAGCACCGCAAGCCTTTCAAGCTGTTTTCCGAACGGCAGCAGCATCAGCGTGTAAATCACGCTGAACAGCGTGTGCACAATCGCAATCTGAAACGTATCGATTGTTTTATCCATAAAATCGAACTTCAGGAATGCGTTCAGCGTGTAGAAAACAATCGTGCAGATAATTGTTCCGATTACATTAAAGTACAGATGAATAAACGATGCTCTTCTTGCGTTTTTGGTTGTTCCGATCGCGGCAATCATTGCGGTTATGCATGTGCCGATATGCTGACCCATGATTATCGGTATCGCACTGCCGAATGTGACCGCACCGGTTGCGGAAAGAGCCTGCAAAATGCCTACCGAGGCGGAAGAGCTTTGAATTATTGCCGTCAAAATGCAGCCGACAACTATCGAAAGAATCGGATTTTTTCCGAAAATTACGAATAGGTTTGTGAATTCGGGCACATTTTTGAGCGGTTCAACGCTTTCGCTCATTATATTCATGCCGAACATCAGCACGGCAAAGCCGATCATGACCGAACCGATGTTGCGTCTGCGTTCGCGCTTTGAAAACATTTGAAGTGCAACGCCTATGATGGCAAGAATCGGCGTGAAGCTCATCGGATTCAGAAGCTGAATAAAAAAGCTGCTGCCGCTTATGCCGGTAAGGCTGAGAATCCATGCCGTGACGGTCGTTCCGATGTTTGCACCCATAATAACGCCGACAGCCTGCCCAAGCTGCATAAGTCCCGAGTTTACAAAGCCGACAACCATTACCGTTGTTGCCGCGGATGATTGGATGACTGCCGTGACGGCAACGCCGAGCAGCAGTCCCTTTATTGTGCTGTTGGTAAGCTTCGACAGTATGCTTTTGAGCTGGCTTCCCGCTGCTTTTTCAAGGGATTTTCCCAAAACATCCATTCCGTAAAGGAACAGAGCAATGCCGCCAACCAAAGACAGCACGTCAAAAAATGTCATACATTCCTCCGAATCAGCACGCCGTGCCGTTTCCCCGCGGCATCGGCGGCAATATTTGCGTCGTTATATCCTGCCCCGCGCTTTTGCGCAAAATGGGACAAATAACATGTTACAACCGCATTTGCGCCGAGTCAACGGGGTAAATGTAAAGAATTTGTAAAATTATTTTGATATTGTTTAATATTTTTGCTGTTTGAATGTTTATTTTTGCTGCACTTCAGGCATAAGCATTTCAAAGTCTGTGAATTTTTTTGTTTGACCAAATCCGACACAACTCATTTACCGCACCGTTTGGAACAATGCGAGCGATTTTTATATTGATTTCAAATCCGCTTTTTCGACTGTCCCGACCTTCCCGCTTCGTTCTTCCTTTTTGGTTTTCGCATTGCTTTTTATTGAATCGACACAAAAACCCCATATATACTCGGCTTTTTTTGCAGCGCAGGGTCGTTTTTTTATGCATTTTGGATTTCAAAACGGTTGAAACAATTAAAAAAAGTGCGCAATTTCAATTTATTTTGCAGAACGGATACAAAATTGCACAAGTCATATTCTTTTTTAACGCAAAAGAATACAAACTTTTTGGTGGAAATGTGCGTTTTTCTGCGGTATAATTCAACCATAACAAAAAACACCGAGGAGGACATGACAATGTCAGAATACAGGGTTATCATCGCGGACGGGAACGCTCAGTTCCGTCACACAACAGCAGAATTCTTCCGAACGGACAAAGAAATTATCCGCGTTGAAGAAGCGACGGACGGGCAGGCCGCTCTTGAAAAGATGCGTGAAGAACATTTTGACGTTCTTATCACGGAATTGGTAATGCCGAAACTGGACGGGCTGGATCTTTTGGATCAGCTTCGTATTGAGTCGGCGCACCGACCATCGGTAATCATCGTTGTTTCGTACATGCGGAATGACAACCTGCTTCAGCGTTCATTCGCCAAAGGTGCCGGCTATGTCATGCTTAAGCCGGTGGAACCTGAATTTCTGTATCGCAGGATGCGCGATTTGCTTGAAACCTGTGTCAACGAGCGCGACATCGGTTTTGCACCGCCTTCCGCAGTCAAAAGCCTTGATGAAAAAATCACCTCCGTTTTCCTCTCCGTCGGCATTCCCGCTCATATTAAGGGATACCATTTTCTCCGCGAAGCTATTCGCATGGTCTATTATAAACCCGAGCTTATCAGCAAAATCACCAAGGAGCTTTACCCCGGCATTGCAAAACGGTTCAACACGACCCCGAGCAAAGTCGAACGCGCAATTCGTCATGCAATTGAGGTAAGCTGGACACGCGGCAAAATCGAAAACATCAACAAACTCTTCGGATTTAACGTATACGGAAAAAACGATAAGCCCACCAACGGAGAATTTGTTGCACTTGTTGCGGACAAGCTGATAATTGAGGACGGACGCGACACGGTGCTTGCCCACGCTGCCGCCGAATGACTCCCGCTGGAAAAATAACCAAAGTCCGCTGAAGCAGCGGCGCAGGGCATCGCGCCCGACAGGGCAGACTTTTCCGATGTTTATTAACCTGTCCCCCCACTCCTTGCGGCGACCGCGTTAACCTCCGACCGCGGTTCGCCGCATTTTTGCTGCTCCGATTTGTCTGCCGTTTGATATATGTTCTATTCGCGTTTATATATGTTGAAATTAATTTACAGCATATGCGCCTCTTGACAAATGTCAAGTGCGTTTCACAATATAATTTGTTCATATTTCAAATTGAGTCACACCCGTTATCAACATAAAAAACCGCCTGTTCAGCCCCAAAAGCGGATAACCTTGTGGATAATGTGGATAACTTCCCGTTTTTTTGCATGGATAACCTACAAGTATTTCTTGCGGACATATGTAAATACTTTCCGCAGCTGCCTCGACCGCATCCAATCCATAAAAAGTACGCATTATGTCGAACGAGTGTTTCCCCTCCCGTTTGCAAAGCAGGCCGCACTCTCGTTTCGACTTTCTTTCCCAAGCACGTCATATCTGCGGAAAACAGCGAGTATTCTTTTATAAAAGCAGCAAAAAACACATGAAAGGTGAACGACATGGAATTGTTATGGAATGATCTCAGCGTGCTCCGACTGATTCACAGGAGCACGGAACAGGTTGAAGTTGCCGGCAGCATCCCGCCGCCCGGCGGATGCCGCGCAGCGGAATTGCTTGACTGTTCCGCCGAAGTTGAAATTTCAAACTGCAAAACGGAAACCGGGAAGCTGAATTTTGAAGGTCGACTCTGCATCACAATTGCCGCAGCGGACGAAACAGGCGACACATTTGCCTTTGTCGGCGAAATACCGTTTTCCCACTGCACGGAGAATGCGGATTTTGCCGCCGGAATGCTTTCAAATGCACTCCCCGCCGTGGCTGTGCTGGATATGCGGCTTGCAGCGGACGGTGCGGCAGCTTTCAGCGCAAATGTGAACATTGACTTCATAGTTACATCGGCGGCACCCGTTCGCGTTTTATCCGGAGTTTCGGGAGTGGCCGATATGGAAATCAAATCAATGCAGTACAGAACAGCGCGTCGTGTTGAAATCGGAAGCGAAACAATACGTTTTTCGGAAGAGTTGAGCAGCGAAGGTGCGGACAGCGTGCTTTCATTCTCGGCGCAAATCTCCGTGCGCGACACGGCCATTGAAAACGGCGGCACATCCGTCAGCGGCATAATAACACTGAATGCGCTGCTGAAAACTTCCGACGGAGAATTGATGCAGCTGACTCGCGGCGTTCCGTTCCGCGAAAGCCTTTCGGCCGCAGTCGGTGCGGATGAGATTTATACCGTTGCGGAGCTTAAAAACGTCAGCCTGCGCGCACTCGGCACGGAGTTTTCCCTTCTGGCATTCGATGCGGATATTGACTTCCGCATTTTCGGCATTCGCCGCTCCGTTATTGACATTCCGACGGACGCTTATTCGCCGTCACTGAATTTCAGCTGCATGTACGAAAAAATGACCGTTGCAAACGCCTGCGGCGGCTCGTTTGCGCAGCATTCGCTGCGCGAAAATCTGTCCGTTCCGGACGGAATGGCCGATATTTTTGCCGCATTGAACGCGGCGGCGCGCCCGATCGCAACAAATGTTTCAATTGAAGACTCAACAATGACCGTTGAGGGACTGCTGTTCACGCGTATCATATATCGCAGCAGCAGCAACAGGATCTACAGTTTCAGCGATGATGTTCCCTTCGTGCTTCGCATGGCCGCACCTTCGGAAGCAAACTTTGCTCAGCTTCGACTGAACGCCTCGGCAAGCATATCCGGCGGCAGCGGGCGCACGGCACAGGTTTCCTACAATCTCGATGTTTCGGCAGAATATTTCAGCGAATCCGCCGTTTCAGCCGTTGCAGGCGTTGCGGAAACCGATAATTCCAACGACGCCGGCGGAAAAAGCACGGGCATTATTCTTTGCAATGCATGTGCGGGTGAGGATGCTTTTGACATCGGAAAACGTTTCGGTGTTCCGTCGCAGCGTGTACGCGAACTGAACCCGGACTCCGCAGAACCTTTTAAGGACGGCGACAAGCTGCTTCTGTTCGTTTAGAAGCGGTCCCGACAACACAATATATTCATTCTGTCCGTGCAGAAAACAAAAAACGGCAGGACGTTCCGCAATCATGCGATTCATCCTGCCGTTCGTCAATAAGCCTGTAAGCCGAAAGATGATCCGTGCTTATTTATTCAGTTTTTTGGAAAGCCGTTCGAATTCGTCAACATTGTGCCTGTAGGAAAGCATGCTGTTTTCCCAGAATTTCTTATCCGTAAGGTCAATTCCGGCAACTTTTGCGGTATCCTCAACGGTGCATACCGGGGTTGCATAGAGCAGCTTGCGGTAAACGGGAACAAATGCCGCGCCCTCCTGCATGTACTTTTCATAAAGTCCCCTTGCAAACAGTCCGCCGAAAGCATACGGGAAATTATAGAACGAGAGGGTACTGTAATAATGCCCTTTGCAGAGCCACATGTACGGATGCAGCGTTTCGGGGTCAAGTCCGTTGCCGTATGCCCTGCGCTGGGCATCAAGCATCAGTTCGCAAAGCCTGTCCGCGGGCATGAAATCATTTTCGCGGTTTTCGAAAACGGAAGTTTCGAACAGATAGCGTGAGTAAATATCGCACATTATCTGAGCGGCGTCCTGAAGCTGGCTTTCGATAAGGAAGAGTTTCTCCTCATCGGTTTCCGCTGCTTCAATGGCGGCGTTCATGATAACGTTCTCGTTGAACGTGGATGCCGTTTCCGCAACGGGCATTGAATAATCGTTGTTCAGCGGACGGTGCCCGGCAATGTTGAGATTATGGAACGCATGACCGAGTTCATGTGCCAGCGTTACGATGTCGGAGAACGAGCCGTCAAAATTCGTCAGCACGCGGCTCTGGTTGTGTCCGTCCAGATTTGCGCAGAATGCACCGCCGACCTTTCCCTCGCGGGGATAGAAATCGATCCATGCCTCATCAAACGCACGCTCAACCATATTTGCAAGGTCATTATCAAAGCCGCGGAAGATTTTCAGCAGATATGCCTTTGCCTCCTCAACGGTATATTTTTTGGTGTTTGTGCCCATGGGCGCAAACATATCGTACCACGGAATCCCGTTTTTATGACCCAGGACTTCGCCCTTGAGCCTCAGGTAGCGGCGGAAAATATCCAAATGTTCGTCCATTGCCGCCATGAGCGCATCAAGGGTTTTGCGCGTCATGCGGGAATTGTACAGAGTTTGTGCCAAAGGCGACTCAAACCCGCGCAGACGTGCGTTGTTGATAACTTCAAGTTTGATGCTGTTGAGCGAAAATGCAACAGAATCCCGAATTTTTTCATAGCAGGCAAGTTCCGCCTCGTAGGCTTCCTTTCGAACCGCCGGGTCAGCGGAATACGCAAGGTTGCGCACGGAAGAAAGGGTCAGTTTTTCGCCGCGGAAATCCGCAGTCACGGATGACGTCAGGTAGCTGTGCAGATCGCTCCATGCGCTTGCCCCGCTGATGTTGTAAAGTGCGGCGACTTCTTCGCATTCATCGCTCATGGTATGTTTTTGATCCGCACGGATGTTTTTAAGCAGGAATTCGTATTCCTTCAGCACGGGATCGGACTCGATAAGCTCATCAAGGTTCGGAATTTCGGAAATGAACTTTTTGATTATCGTTTCCGCCTTTGTTGTTGCACTCATCTTTGCCATGAGCCTGCCGCTGATGCTTGCCGCCTCGGTGTCCTTTGTGTTCACGGAGGAACGCAGCATGGCATATGAATACATGTCCGTTAAAAGCTGCATTGAGCTTTCGCTGCCGGCAATATAGGTCTTCAGGGCGTCGAGCGGCTGCATGTCGGAAATCTTTGCTGCAAACTCGTTTGTTTTTGCAATCATTTCGTCGTATTTTGCAAGATCCGCAGCGAACTTCGGGTCGTCAAAGCCTTTATAGAGTTCATCCAATGACCATTCTGAATTCATTTTTTTCTCCTTATTTTCTTCTGTTTTGTTAACGGGGGCGCGGTGTCCGCATTTATATCGAACACCGCGTGTGCTGTTTGAATTTGCGGGTTTGTTTACGATTTATTCCGCCAACACCGAAAGCACCGACTGTTTTATTCCTCGCAGGCAAGCGCGATTATTGCATCCGCTATCATATGAGCGTTGAACATCAGCTCGTCAATGCCGATGAATTCATTGGGCATATGCACGGGGCCCGAAATTCCGGGCTGTTCGCTGCCGAACGCAACCGCATTGGGGAATGCGCGCGCATAAGTTCCGCCGCCGATCGAAAGGGGTTCCTTATATTCGCCCGTCCTGTCGGCATAGACCTTCAAAAGTTTGCTCACAAGCTCGCTGTCGGCAGGGATATAATGGCCGTCCTGCTGCTTTTCATGCGTGCAGACGGGGTTGAACTCCGCAAGTGCCGCCTTGAGTTTTGAACGGACTTCGTTCACGTCAAGGGAGATGGGGTAGCGGAAATCGATTGAAATTTCGAATCCGTCATCGTCCCAAGCGATAACGCCCGGATTCATGCTCAGCCTGCCGCTTGCGTCGGAAACATCCAGACCGATGCTTTCGCCGTGCATGTCAAATCCGAACCTGTTGTGAAGAATGTCGATAACGCGTTTGTCCTCGCCCGTGAGCGGGAGTTCCGCAAGCATTGCAAAAGCTGCCTGCATTGCATTTTTGCCGAGTTCGGGCATTGAACCGTGTGCATCAAGGCCGATAACGGTGATTTCCGTTCCGTTTGCAAGTGCTTCAAGCTCAACGCCGAAGCCCTTTGCAAGAATGCCGCTGACGTGCTTTTCAACCTCCGTAATTTCAACCGGAACAAACGCCTTCACCTTGCCGCAGACAACGTTTGCGCGCGTGCCGCCGTTAATGCGGATATTTGTTTTTGCATTGCAGCGCATCGTGGCATGATAAATGCCTTTTTCGGAATTAACAACGGGATAATCCGCATCGGGTGAGAAAGTCAGCGTCGGAATCTCCGCAACCTTGCGATAGTGATCCATGCAGCCCCAGCCCGTTTCTTCATTCGTGCCGAGAATGATTCGGACACGGCGGCGCATTGGAATGCCGGCTGCCTTGATTGCGGCAAGTGCATAAATCGCACACACGGCGGGACCTTTGTCGTCCATTGTGCCTCGGCCGTAAATCCTGCCGTCCGCAATTTCCGCAGCATAAGGCGGATGAATCCAGCCTTCGCCCTCGGGAACAACGTCAACATGCGCAACAACGCCGAGCATCTCTTCTCCGCAGCCGTAGTCTATGCAGCCCGCGTAACCGTCAAGATTCGTGGTTTCAAAGCCGAATGATTTACCGAGATTCAATGCATTTTCAAGCGCGCCGCGAACCGCCTCTCCGAAGGGTGCTCCGGGACCTGCCGCAGGGGCTTCAACACTCGGAAAACGGACGATTTCCTGAACGGAGCGAACAAGCGCATCCTTATTGTTATCGATAAACTGCTCCACCGCGGGGTAACGAACCTTTGTATTGCTCATTTATTTTCTCCTTTTCAGCAGGAAGCTCACCGACGTTTTCGGCCGTGCCGCCGCACCGGGTACTGTGTTTCATTTCCCGCAAGGGTTGCAGATTCCGAAAAGCAGAGCCGCGCGGGTGATTCTTCCTTATTTTCTCAAATAATATTATACATCCCCGAAAAGATACTTGCAAGCTTTTCGAATATATGTTATGCTTTTATCACAGCAGATTCCGCTTTTTGCGGTACGCTGCCGGAAGCACCGGAAATAAAAGTGTTAAATTAATAAATTAAACAGAAAGGTCTTTTACCATGAATTATAACATTATCGGCGAACCCTTCCCTGCAGTTGTCTGCACGCTCAACGCAGATGAAAGCATGATAACCGAACGCGGCAGCATGTGCTGGATGAGCCCGAATATGAAAATGGAAACCACTTCCAACGGGGGCATCGGCAAAGTTTTCGGCAGGATGTTTTCCGGCGAGGCTATGTTCCAAAATCGCTACACGGCCGTCGGCGGCACGGGCACCATCGCATTCGCGTCAAGCTTCCCCGGCTCGGTGCGCTGCTTTGACATCACACCCAACAACCCGCTCATCGTTCAAAAGAGCGGCTTCCTTGCAAGCGAAAGCACGGTTGAGCTCTCCGTCCATTTTCAAAAGCGTTTCGGCGCAGGGCTGTTCGGCGGTGAGGGCTTCATAATGCAGAAACTCAGCGGTTTCGGCAAAGCTTTCATAGAAATTGACGGTCATGCTGTTGAATACGACCTCCGCCCCGGGCAGTCCATCGTTGTAGACACCGGCTATCTTGCCGCAATGAGTGCGAGCTGCACAATGGATATTCAAACCGTCCGCGGAGTCAAAAATGTGCTCTTCGGCGGAGAAGGCTTTTTCAACACCGTTGTGACGGGACCGGGCAAGGTTCTGCTTCAAACCATGCCCATTAATGCCGTTGCGGGCTCCATTGCGCCGTATATTCCTTCCGGCGGCAAAAACTGACGGGCAGCGTCGGACAGCTCCGTTTGTTTTTGCGAAAGGGCAGGAACCTGCCCGGACTTTTGACCGCAAAAGCAAATTGTTCGCCGTTCCGATTCAAAAATTGAATTTGTATTTTAAAATTCGGAATCGGATATTTCGCAATGCGTTTTCGCATTTTCTTTCCGCTTGGAATAATGCTCCGCATTTTCGGCAAGAATATGATTCGGCAGGCAGCGAATTGCTGCTCGCTCATCTTGCCGTAAAACGGCATTTTCGGAGGAAAGAATGAATCATTCACGAAAATTTCGAAAGCTTATTGCAGCAGTCCTTTCAGTGCTTTGCATAGTTCTCTGCTGCACCGCATGCGGCGGCAACAGCAATAAGCCCACGCCGCGTCCGCAGAACACCGCAACCGCGCCCGGCACGACGGAGCTGAACACAACTCCCGCCGCAACGGATGCCCGCACGACCGACGGCATGAACACGGCCGAACCCGGCACTGATTCACCCGCAGGAACCGATGCACCCGACAGTGAAAAGCCCACCGAGGACGGCAGCGGGCAGATTGCCGATTTTCGGGAAGGCAAAGTTGTCAAACCCGAGGACGTTCCGGAAATTCGTTCCGCAGTCGAAAAAGAATATCCCGGTTATACGATTCAGTCCGTGACCCATGCACTGCTGTCCGACAGGCAGGCCTATAAAGTCACTCTTCAGGGCAGCGGCGACCTTGCGAAGGTTATATACATGCTTGCCGACGGCACGATAGTTGTTCCCAAAATGCAGGATTGAACGGCACTGCTGATTCCCGATTGAGCAACGCCCCCCGCTTGCTGCGGGATTCGGCAGGCTGCGGCGGAAATACACCGGGCGCAGCGAAAAAAATGTTTTCGGGCAGTTTTGATTGAACAAACTCCGGCTAAAGAATATTTAAACGTAATATTCAAAAACTCCGAATGCGTTTGCCGATGCATGTTTTCGGCCTTGCGCATTCGGAGTTCTTTTTTTGATTCAGTCACTGTTCACTTGTAATTTCGCTTGCCGCTTCAGTCGGTGTTCGATGACGCGATTCGTCATTTTCGGCGGCATCGCAAACTATATCCGTCAAAGATTCATCGAAACATCTTTTATATCGCAATCGAGAAGCAGGGTACACAGTCGTTGACGATACGCAAAATTTGTTTGAAAGTTCCTGCCCGTATGTAGGTTTATTCTTTATGCTGCAAAGCATCTCAAGCCGTGATTGATCCCCGAGGGACTTTATCTGACGAATGGGGCTGCCCATGTCTATCGATACGCTCTCCTGCCGCAGGTTCTTCATCGGTATTCCAAGGTAAATTATAAGCAGCTCCGGTACACTTCTCACTATGCGGCATTAACGTGTCGGCCGCTTCCCTCTTTCGGGAACTTCCTGATTTCCGTCAAAAGCTGTCTGAGCTGATGCTGCTTTCTGTTGCAAAACAGCAAATCGGAGCTGAAGCTTCGTATTCTGAGGTCAAAACGAAAATGCGCAGCCCTTGCGAGCCGCGCACGATATTCGTTTCATGAATAATGTTTATGCCGCCAAACGGATAAACTTATGCATTCAGAGCCTTGTTTGCAACCTGAACGAGCTGGTTGAATGCGTTCATGTCGCTGATTGCGAGGTCGGCGAGAACCTTACGGTTCACATCAACACCGGCAACCTTGAGGCCGTGGATGAGGTTGGAATAGTTGGTTCCGCAGATCCTTGCGCCCGCATTGATACGAGCGATCCAAAGCTTGCGGTACTCCCTCTTTTTGAGCTTACGGCCGACATAGGCATAAGCCATGGACTTCATGACCTGCTGGCTTGCCGCACGATAGAGTTTGCTCTTTGCTCCGTAGTAGCCCTTGGAGAGTTTAAAAACTTTACGACGCTTTTTAACTGCGTTTACTGCTCTTTTAATCCTTGCCATTGTGAATAATCCTCCTTATCTCTTGTAGGGGATCAGCTTGCTAATCTTGGAAACTTCTTCCTCAGCGATGTAGCCGATCTTGCGAAGGTTGCGGGTGCGCTTCGTAGTTTTCTTGGTAAGGATATGGCTCTTATAAGCCTTGCCCCTTTTGATTTTGCCGCTCTTGGTGAAGCTGAAACGCTTTGCGGCGCCCCTATGGGTCTTAATTTTCGGCATGGGAATTCCTCCTAAAAAATAATCAGTTCTTTGCTGCGGGTTTGGGAGCCAAAATCATTGCCATGTTGCGCCCTTCCTGCTTTGCCGGGCGTTCTATCACGGCATAATCCCGAACCATCTCATAGAATGCGTTCATAACATCGAGACCGACGCTGCCGTGGCTTATCTGTCTGCCGCGGAAGCGGATGGAAGCCTTGACCTTATTTCCGCTCTTCAGGAACTTGACACACGCCTTGGCCTTGACCTCCATGTCGTGCGTATCGATAGTTGAAGAGAGACGGATCTCCTTTGTTTCGACAACGGTTTGATTTCTGCGCTGTTCCTTTTCGCGCTTGATCTGCTCAAAACGAGCCTTGCCGTAATCCATGATTTTGCAGACGGGCGGGTTTGCGTTGGGAACTATCTTAACAAGATCGAGTTCCTTTTCGTCTGCGATTCTCAACGCATGTTCAATCTTGACAATACCAAGCTGTTCGCCTTTTTCGTCGATGAGTCGAACCTCTTTGTCACGGATCTCCTCATTGATCAACAATTCCTGAGTTGCTATGGGTTTCACCACCTTGAAAGAATTATTCAAACAAAAAACGCGCTGCCTAAGCACCGCGCACGCACAAATAAAATGTATTTGTTGCCGTTACTCTGCCTGCATAAATACCTGCGGCAAGTGAGAAGCGGGCGGCTTCTGCTTGAACATTAATATTATACGCAGTTTTCAGCCGATGTCAACACTTTTTTTCGATTTCGGTTAAATATATTTCACGCGGTTCAAGCAGCAGTCGATGTCGGCTCTGCATCGCCGCAAGCCGAAATCGGAAGCACGGAGTCCGAATTCGGAATTTGAATGAAGGCAAGCTGAATCGTTTCATCAACAACATAAACCGTCAGCACCTGTTCGTCACCAAGATTGGCAAGCAGAACGTAAACATCCCCTGTTTTGTCAATGTCGGCATCAAATCCGCATTCGCGGGAAGCATCCGCAGCGCGAGTCATATCCGTGTCACCGACAAGTGCGCGAATTGAGGTGTTTTTGGCGAAATTGTGTTTATAAAGCTCATCCGCCTCGATATTGCAGCCGTGTTGGGCGAGGCTGCGCACAATGCCGCCCGAAAAACTGTTTTTTTCGAGAAAAAACCGCCAGGCAAGTGCAATGATAAGCAGTGCGGCAGCAATAACAAGCAGCGTCCGCGCTGTTTTAGGTTCGATTTTTTGGTGACCGTCCGGTACATTTCCGGGACTTTTTCTTAAATGGTTCTTCATCCCCGCAAATATCTCCAATCAGTTAAGTTAAATCAGAAGAGTTTTACAGCAGGCAAAAATCTTTGTGCAAGCGCAACGGCTGCGATAAATGCCGCAAAGATAATGACCGCAGCAAGATCTCCCATATGAAATTTGAGAACGCGCATCCGCGTCCGCCCTTTGCCTCCGTGATAACAACGGCTTTCCATTGCCATTGCAAGCTCATCGGCACGGCGAAATGAGTTGACAAACAGCGGTATCAAAATCGGCAGCATTGACTTTGCACGTTTAAAAACATTACCGCTTTCAAAATCCGCGCCGCGTGCAAGCTGCGCCTTTGTGATTTTATCCGCCTCCTCAATAAGCGTCGGAATAAAGCGCAGCGCAACCGTCATCATCATTGCAAGTTCATGTGCGGGAAACTTGATAATTTTGAGCGGTGAAAGCAGTTTTTCAAGCCCGTCCGTAAGTGCGATGGGCGTTGTTGTAAGCGTCAGAAGACTCGTGCCGCAAACAAGCGTTGCAAGGCGCAGAACGACAAAAACAGCATTTGTCAGACCGTCCGCATATATATGAATGATCCACCAATCAACAATCGTCTTCCCTGTTTTGATAAGAAACAGGTTCATAACAAACATCAGCGGCAGCAGCAGCCGCATGGGCTTAAGAGCTTTCAGCATATAGTTCGCAGGAACTTTTGCAAGCACCGTTATAAGCACCGTGAACAGAATCACAGGTATAAACATTTCAATTCGTTTAACGATAAACACCGCAACGATATATGCAATCATCAGCAAAATCTTTGTTCGCGGATCAAGCCTGTGAACGACGGAATTGCCGGGAATGTATTGCCCCAAAGTAATATCTTTAAGCATTATGCAATACCTCTTTCAGCCACTTTTCGAACTTTTCGTTTGTGTACAGTCCATCCGGAATTTTACAGCCCATACCGCGGAGTTTTTCAACAAGCTGCGCGGTTGCCGGCGTGTCAAGGCCGATTGAAGCAAGCTCCGCCGTGCGGGAGAAAATCTCCGTCGGCGTGCCGACTGCGTATACTTTGCCGTTATTCAACACCGCAATGCGCTCAGCGGAGCGGGCAACATCCTCCATTGAGTGACTGACCATTATCACGGAGCAGCCCAATTCTGCGCGCAAACCCTCGATAGTTTTCATAACTTCCCTGCGGCCGCTGGGATCAAGCCCCGCCATAGGTTCATCCATAACCAAGTATTTTGGGCGCATCGCAATAATGCCCGCCAGTGCGGCACGGCGTTTTTTCCCGCCCGAAAGCTCAAAGGGCGATTTTTCCGCATCCTGCTTTGTATCAAGCCCCACAAGCTCCATTGCCTCATATGCACGAGTGCGTATTTCCTCTTCCGGAAGTTTTAAGTTTTTTAAGCCGAAGCAAATATCATCATAAACCGTGCTGTCAAAAAGCTGATAGTCCGGATACTGAAAAACCATGCCGACAAGTTTTCTTCCTGCGGCTCGCTGTTTTTTTTCGTTCATGTCAAAGCCGTCAACAATAACTCTTCCGCTTGTGGGCTGAATCAGACCGTTCAGCTGCTGAATAAGCGTTGATTTGCCGCTGCCGGTGTGCCCGATGATGCCGAAAAACTCGCCGTCTTCAACGGTAAGGTTAATATTGTACAGCGCGGTGAACTGAGTTACGCTGCCGGGCATATATGTATGAGTCAGATTTTCAATAATAATGGGCATAATTCGTTTGCCATCTCCTCAACGGTCATTGCATTGCAGGGCTTAATGATGCCGCTTGCCGCAAGGTCATCGCGCAGCTCAACCATCGGCGGAACGTCCAGATTTATTTTTCGCAATTCCGTACCCCGCCTGAACACCTCCGCCGGTGTGCCCTCAAACGCAACAAGGCCTTCATTCATCACAATCACGCGGTCCGCAATCACTGCCTCCTCCATGTATTGTGTTATCATAATCACCGTAATACCCTTTTTGCGGTTTAAGTCTTTAACAATTCGAAGGATATCCTTCCGCCCGAGCGGGTCAAGCATCGCCGTTGCTTCATCAAGAACGAGTACCTGCGGCTCAATTGCAAGCATTCCCGCAATTGCAATGCGCTGTTTCTGCCCGCCCGAAAGCATATGCGGCGCGGATTTTGCGTAATCAAGCATGTCCACAGCCTCAAGTGCATCGTGAACGCGGCGCAGGATTTCTTCCGTGGGTACGCCAAGATTTTCCGGACCGAATCCGACATCCTCCTCAACCACTGTCGTCACAATCTGATTATCGGGATTTTGAAAAACCATGCCGACTTTTTTGCGTATATCAAGCGTTTTTGACTCATCCGCCGTGTCCATTCCGAACACAGTCACGCTGCCGGACGACGGCAGCTGCAATGCATTGAGCATTTTTGCAAGTGTGGATTTACCGCTGCCGTTATGCCCGACAATTGCAACAAACTCACCGTCCGCAATGCTTATGCTGACCCCGCGGAGAGCCTCCGTTTCGGAGTTCTCGTATGAATATTTAACGTCATTTATTTTAATCATCAGTTATTCCGTATCAACGCCGCCGAACTGCGGCTGTTCTTAACAATTCATTATACTATGCACCGCATTTCATAGCAAGTATATAAGAATTTGAAGTTTTTACCCATTATTTTTGAGAATTTTCGCACTCTGCCCCTCCGCAGCGCACGAACCCCGCAGGGCTTGCGCTCTGCGGGGTCCGCCGCCCGACAAAGTCGGGGTGAATCAATTCAGTTTGCTGCAATGCCGGCCTTTCGGCTGCACTGCACCGAGGTTAGGCTCAGTCTTCTTCCTTCTTGCGGAAGATAACAACGCCTGCGCTCGCAACGATCGCTGCAATACCAACGCCGATGAGGCTCATTGCGCCGGTTATAGGCGGATTGGGAGCATCGGTGGGAACTGCGGTGGGTTCATCGGTGACGCCGGGCTCATCGGTGACGATGGGCTCGCTGCCGACTACGATTGCACCGTTCTCTGCGAAGAACGCGATGGGCGTGTTCTCGCCGCCTACGGGCATGTTGAAGAATTCCTTAACGAGGATCTCGATGGGCAGTTCCGTGCCGTCCTCAAGGCCTTCCGCAACGGTGAAGTTCATCGTGAAGATCGTGCCGCTGCCGCTTACCGGGTCGGTGGGAAGCATGGAGCCGAGACGTACGCTGCCGGGAATGCTGGTGAAGTCAAGAATGTTCATGCCGCCGAGGTTGCCGATTGCATTCATGATCTCGCCGTTCTCAACGTTGTTGAGAGTCAGGTTCTCTGCATCATACTGTACCCAGATGTTCATGCCGTTTGCCTCGTATTCGCCGTTGATGGTGAGGTCAACGTTTACCTGGCTGCCTGCTGCAACATAGTGTACGCCGCCGACGCTGAAGATAACGTCACCGGGTGCGGGAGTTACAGGCTCATCGGTGATGGGTGCCTCAGTGATGGGTGCCTCAGTGATGGGTGCATCAGTGATGGGTGCATCGGTGATGGGTGCATCGGTGATGGGTGCATCAGTGATGGGTGCATCAGTGGGAGGTACGGGAGTGTTGGGGATGCTGCCGCCGCCGGAAACTTCAACGAGGTCGAGGTTGAGCCTGAACATGTCGGTGATGTTATAGTGACGGAACG
>OMGX01000004.1_pt1 | contig 111298 bp, 108 predicted proteins | sample 1674381 | NCBI WGS metagenome assembly OMGX01 (sample SAMN05578582, study PRJEB25193) | human gut metagenome | biome: Human Microbiome; feature: human-associated habitat; material: feces | host: Homo sapiens | place: USA:Birmingham | reverse complement strand
CCACCGAGATCTACACTCTTTCCCTACACGACGCTCTTCCGATCTGTTTTTATCCAAGTGACGGAGGCAGTAGGGGAATGCAGGGAAAAGTGGAGATCTGCGGCATCAACACCGCCAAGCTGGAGGTCTTGAAAAACGATGAGATGACGGAGCTTCTGCGGCGCACCAAGCAGGGGGACATGGACGCCCGGGAGCGGCTGATCCGCGGCAACCTGAGGCTGGTGCTGTCGGTGCTCCAGCGGTTCACCAGCAGGGGGGAGAACATGGACGACCTGTTCCAGGTGGGGTGCATCGGCCTGATCAAGGCCATCGACAACTTTGATATTACCCAGCCGGTACGCTTCTCCACCTATGGCGTTCCCATGATCGTGGGAGAGATCCGCCGCTATCTCCGGGACAACAGCGCCGTGCGGGTATCCCGCAGTCTGCGGGATACGGCGTATAAAGTGCTTCAGGCCCGGGAGCGGCTGCTGCGTCAGAGCCAACGGGAGCCAACCGTGGAGCAGCTGGCCCGGGAGCTGGATATCCCCCGGGAGGAGGTGGTGTTGGCCATGGACGCCATTGTGGACCCGGTGTCCCTGTACGAGCCCATTTACTCCGAGGGCGGCGACACCGTGTGCGTCATGGACCAGGTCAGCGATCGCCGCTGCACCGATGAGGGCTGGATCCAGCACATTGCCCTGAAGGACGCCATTGGTCACCTGACGCCCCGGGAGCGGAGCATTCTCATGCTGCGCTTTGGCCAGGGAAAGACCCAGATGGAGGTATCGGCGGAGATCGGTATCTCTCAGGCCCAGGTGAGCCGCCTGGAAAAGGGGGCCATCCGCTCCATTAAGAAGGAATTGTAAGACGTGCAGCACCGCATAGCAGGATGCTATATACGAAAGTGTGACCCTAAATCAACCTGACAAGTCGGAGATTCAGCGGATTTTGTTTCTATGAATGCCCTTTCGATAAAACTTTTCGCCCTATATCCCAGCAAAAAAGTGATTGTATCTGCTTTCATTTCTACCATTAACCGTTTCTCACACAGACATTTGGATAGTGTAATCTCAGTTTCCGTGAAAGCATAGCAGCCCAAATCTTTTTCATCATAAAGAAACCCCTGAATTAAATCCGTGGTGATACGCAGTTCATTACCGACGAGAAAAATGCAAACATCGTGATTTTGAAACCCCTTATCTGAGGAATCGAAGCATTTGGTAATAAGATATGGCTCCTGTACCCCGTAGTAATCCCGCAAATGGCCGCAGGCTTGAGACAGGATATTCTTTTTCATGGTGGACGGATGGAGGGATTCAACTTTTTCCCATAAAGGCGCGGTCAATCCGGCAGTCACGATTCCACCAACAACGAGAATGAAACAGCCAGCAATCATCTTCCCGATACCAGCAAGGAGATTCCAGAACCAACCATCTGACTGCGGAATTGATTTAAGCAGAAAAAAGCCCGCAGTGACGGCAGCAATAAAGATGATAAATGAAAGAACCGCGCTGAATCTTCGCCATATTTTCTCTTTTTGGAGGATACGCTTCTCACAGCGAATGAGGGATTTATATTGATCAATCAGAGCATTGTTTAGATTTTTGCATGTGTGGTTATACCGAAAGTATCGCATATTCTATCCTCCGTCCTTTGGCTGCTGGTATGGATAATAAGAGATAGCCTTTTTGCCCCTATCCTAACACACGAAGGGCAATTGTGCAATAACGGGCACAGCGCTGTCTGCTGTGCCCGTTAATTCCCCAATGCTGCATCGCAGCATTGTTTTTTACTGTATGCCGCCTACCAGGATCAGAGTCAGCAGCATGTATGCAGCGCTGGCAGCAGCTGCAGTGCCGCATACGATCATGCAGACGGTGCGCGGCCCACGGCGCAGGCAGGCCCGTCCTACGAAAAACCCGGCTGCCGCCAGGATGAACAGCACAGCGGCTCCCCAAAATGGCATGTTAATCACCCCCTCATAGCGTCCAGCAGGTCCGTAAAGTCCCGCAGCTGGCCCGCAAAGCGCTCCTTCATCTGATCCGCCCGGCCCTTTCCGGCGTCAAACAGCGGCTCATCCGTCTGGATAGCCGCGAATACCCGTCCGTCGGCCTTGACGCTGAGATACACCTTGCCCAGGTGCAGCAGCTGGTCCATGACCTGGGGGGACAGCAGAGCCTGTGCCGCAGCAGGATCGCCGCATTGAACGCTGAACCGCTTGTCAAATTCCGGATCTTCCGAGGAAAAACCGTCCCGGCCCAGCAGCCGTGCCAGCTTTCCCTTGGGGGCGGCCTGCAGGTCGCAGGGGAGGGTGCGGCCCAGCTGCGCCGCCATCCAGCGTCCGTGGAAAACCGGCACCTCGTTGTTTTCCCAGTTTTGGGTGGCGGGGTCCTGATAGGGCTGCAGGTCCAGCAGCTCCAGATTGCTGATCTCCAGTGGCCGACCATGGTACCTAGCCCGGACCAGACCGCTGCCGCTCATACGCTCCGCCTGAGGCAGGGGCAGACCGGAGGCCTGGAGTGTTTCCTGGGAAATATGCTGCCGGGGCAGGTATTCCGCTTCCTGAAATACTGCGCGCAGCGCATCCTGGGCCAATCCGCCCTGGGCCGCACCCTGGAGCTTTTTCCCGCCTGACGCGCCCATAACGCCGCCGATGACGGCGATGATGACGCCTGCGGCGATGGCGGGCGTGGCGCTGAGAATCACTCCGGCCACAAGAATGACCACGCCGATGCCGGAGAAAACCTTGCCGAAGCCCGCCAGGGCGCGGCCCTTCTGAATATTCTGTGTGCTGTTATCCATGTGATTGCTCCTCTCTTTCTGCCCCAAACAGGACTTCGCACCGGCACAGGGCCTCAATGATCCCCTGCAAATACCGCAGCGATAGCCGGAATGCGTATCGCAGGCCGTTCAGATCCCTGACGGCCAGGTTGCCCTCCGGCAGGTCCATCACCGGCAGATTGGACTCCAGGGCCAGCACCAGCCGGTTTCCGTCCCAGCGCACGGCTGCCGGACGCCCCAGCTTTTCCAGCAGGGGCAGCAGACCCAGACCGTCCCGGTCATATGCCGCATCCTGCCGCCGGTACAAATATCCGCCGGCAGGGGCGCAGTGCGCCGTTTCACACACCAGCCATACGCCGCCGAACTGGCGGACGCTGCGGGACATGCTGTCGCTGACGTCCCGGCCCACGTGCTCCTGGAACTCATGGGTCAGCTCCACGTTGGCCGCACTGAACCGGACGCCCCGGTGGACGCCCTGGCGGTAATTCTTCACCTGACACCTTTCCCAGGGCGGGGGAATCATGTCGTCCCGGCGGATGTGTGCCTCATCAATCACCAGCTCCGGCACGTTCAGGGGCAGGCCAAAGGCGTTCTCCGTTTCCGTACGGAAGTAGCCGCCCATCTGCTCCCAGACCAGCTTTCGCTGGCGGCTCTGGCCCCAGAAGATACACCCGGCCCCGGAGAACAGAAGCACGAACAGGGCCGTAAGCCCCCAGCGGATGTCGCCTGACCGCCACCACACAACGGCTCCCACAAGGAAGCCCAGCACCAGCAGCACCGTGCCCAGGGTCTGGACCCGGCTCCATACCGCCAGCCGCCGCAGAAGCTCCTGCTCCGCCAGCGTCTCCCGATAGCCGCAACGGCAGGTGGTGCTTCCCTTTTTCAATCGCTCCCCACACAGGGGGCATTTGCTCTGTTTCATAGGCTTTATCCCCAATTGCTCATCCAGCTATCGCCCCAGTCCTCGGCGGGATCGTAGGGGATGGGGTCGAACCCGGCGGCATATACCGGGCCGTCGTCGCGATAGGCCAGCCCGTCCTCTGCCAGGGTGTAGCTTCCGGTAATGTAAAAGGCGTCGTGACCGTCGCTGTACCAGCGGCAATAGCCGTCCTCGTCGGTCTCAAAGCTGGCCCCCGGCAGGGCGGTATAGGCCGCTGCCTGGCCGTAGGGGTAGAACACGCCGGAGAAGCTGCCGTCCGCATCCTGGCCCAGCAGGGTGAACCGGTCCTTATCCAAGCCGGGGGACAGGTAAATGCGTCCGTTCATGGCCAGATACGGTCCCTTGCCGTCCTGGTCGTCCCCGATGGTGCCGCTGCCCATGGATAGTCTGGTGTAGCTCAGATACGCCATGCGGTCTGCGTCGATGACCAGGGTCTCACCCAGAGCGTTCTGCCACACGCCGCTCAGGTCCGAGAGCTCCCACAGATCTATCCGGGCATCGCTGCTGCGGCGGAAGGTGAAGTGGTCGATGCTCTCCGCGTCGCCGCCGCTGCCGTTCTGATTGGGCAGCAGCACCCCGTCGTCCCGGAGAATAAAATCGTACAGGAAGCCGTCAAAGTCGATGGTAGGCACATCCGCAGCGGCGTCATAGGAACCCTGCCCCGTGCGGCCGGTGAAGGTCTGGTAGGTATAGCGGCCCTGGTCTGCCGAAAAGGACAGGATATTCCCCGAGGGGGACGTCCACTGGCCCTCCAGCTCTGCGGCATCCGTCACCGGATGCTGCCCCTCCGTCTGCTCGTCGGGGGACGGCGTATCTGCGCCGCCGCTGCACGCCGTCAGGGCCAGCACCAGCGCCAGCATGACTGCCAGCCGGGATAGCTTCTTCATAGTGACCTCCTTACTCTGCCAGCGTGTCCATAAACTGGCCGTTGACCGCGTTCCAGTACCACACATACGTCTGGTACTGGCCGTCTATGTTAAAGGTCATCTGCATGTCGCTGTTGCCGTCGCCGTCCAGGTCGGTGAAATCCGTGTCCTGATAGCAGCCGGCGGCTCCGTCGATGGACTCCGGGAACACTACGCTGCCATAGAGCTCCTGCTCCGGAAGGTCGTAATAGAGCTTGGCTCCATCGTCGCTCACGCAGATGCACACATCGGTGCTATCGCCGCCACGGGTCAGGGTACCGGTGTCCTGGATGGTGCCCCAGGTGCGCCAGTCATCGCCGGCAATATCATCATCCGAGGTGGTCTCCTTGGGCCCGCAGGCCGCCAGGCACAGCACCAGACCGCACAGCAGCAGGAAAAGGCTGAATTTTCGCATGGTCTTTCCTCCTCAATATAGTAAGTCCACTGTACATTCATTGTACAGTGGACTTACAAAAATTGCTATTAACCAAAGGTTAGGTTTTGCCGGCGGGGGAGGGGACTACTCCCGATGTATCCGCATGAATCCCCGGGCCCCCAGGGCCCGCAGGTCCGTAAATCCCAGGGACTCATAGAAGCTCACGGTCTTGGGGGTGTCGTCGGTGCAGAGCATCGTCTGGTATATCTGCGGCCAACGGGCCAGCAGCGCCTGCATCAGGGCGGAGCCGACGCCTCGGCGCTGCCAACGGGGCTGCACCAGGATATCCTGCACATACAGAATGGACGCGCCGTCGCCTACAGCGCGTAAAATTCCCACCAGCTGTGTGCCGTCGTAGGCCGCCAGCACATCCCTGGACCCGGCAAAGGCGTCCCGCAGCATGTCCGGCCGCTGGGTATAGTTGGTCCAGCCCACTGCCTCATACAGGGGGAGTATTTCCTCCGTGCAGTAGTGCTCATAGGGACGGATATGAAATGCTGTCATGATATGACCTCCTGCGTCAAATTTTTCATTTGCCGCAATTTACCGCAATCTCATGCACCTGCTCCTCTCTGCTCACACGCCCAGCCGCTGAGAGATGGCCGACAGCAGCTCCGTTTTGCCGGTGCCCTTTTCGGCGGAGAACGGCACCAGGCAGTCCTGCTCCGAAAGCTCCAGCGTGTCCCGGATCATCTGCAGGTTGGGGTCTATTTCACTTTTCTTCAGCTTGTCCAGCTTGTTGGCCACCACCACCACCGGGCAGCCGGTGCCCCGGAACCACTGAAACATGGTGACATCGTCCGCCGTGGGCTTGTGCCGGGCGTCCACGATCAGGACACCCAGGGTGATGAGCCCGGGCGCCTGGAAATACGACTCCATCAGCCGTCCCCAGCGTTCCCGCTCCTCCTTGCTGACCTTGGCGTAGCCGTAGCCGGGCAGGTCCGTCAGATAGACGCGGTTGTCGATGAGAAAGTAGTTCACCTGGGTGGTTTTGCCGGGGGTGGCCCCCACCCGGGCAAAATTCTTCCGGTTCAGCAGGCGGTTGATGACGGAGGACTTGCCCACGTTGGAGCGTCCGGCAAAGGTTACCTGGGGCCGCCCGTCCCGGATAAAGGCATCGGGACGGACCGCCGAGCGGATAAATTCCGCCTTGTTGTAGTTGATAGGCATGGCAAGTGTTCCTCCTTTACACGGGAAGCGCCGCAGGAGCCTCCGACGACGCACGGTGCCGGGGTGCGGCGTGCTCGCCCCGAGGTGCGGCCAGCGCCGCTTCAAACACCTGGTCCACGGTGTCCACGGGAACGAAGTGCAGTCCGGCCCGGACTGTCTGGTCGATCTCCTCCAGATCCTTGACATTGTCCCGGGGGATGATGACCGTATGTACGCCGCTGCGCAGGGCGGCCATGGTTTTCTCCTTCAGACCGCCAATGGCCAGCACCCGGCCCCGGAGGGTCACCTCGCCGGTCATGGCTACGCTGCCGCGAACTGGCCGCCCGGACAGCGCCGACAGCATGGCGGTGGTAATGGCGATGCCCGCCGATGGGCCGTCCTTGGGCACGGCTCCCTCCGGGAAGTGGACATGGATGTCCTTGGTCTTATAGAAGTCCCGGGTCAGGCCCAGCTCCTCCCACCGGCTGCGCAGACACGTCAGCGCCGCCTTGGCGGATTCCTGCATCACGGTGCCCAGGTTGCCGGTCAGCTCTAGCTTGCCGCTGCCGTCCAGGGCCTGGGCTTCTACCTCCAGGATCTCGCCGCCTACCTGGGTCCAGGCCAGGCCATTGACCACGCCCACCTGGTCCCGGTCGCTGTGAACGGAGTCGGTGAATTGCTCCACGCCCAGCAGGTCCCGGAGATTCTTGTCGGTGATGTCCATACGCTTCACGTCGCCGTCTACCAGCTGCATAGCAGCCTTACGGCAGAGCTTGCCCAGCTGCCGCTCCAGCACCCGGACGCCGGATTCCCTGGTATAGGCCGCGATGACCCGGCGGATGGCGTCGTCGCTGATGCGCAGCTGGGCCTTTTTCAGGCCGTGTTCCTTCAGCTGCTTGGGCAGCAGGTGCTGCTTGGCGATCTGCAGCTTTTCCTCGTCGGTATAGCTGCTCAGCTCGATGACCTCCATCCGGTCCAGCAGGGGACGGGGGATGGTGTCCAGGGTGTTGGCGGTGGTGATGAACATCACCCGGCTCAGGTCCACCGGCACCTCCAGGAAGTGATCCCGGAAGGCATGATTCTGCTCACTGTCCAGCACCTCCAGCAGGGCTGACGCCGGGTCGCCCCGCATATCGTTGGCCAGCTTGTCGATCTCGTCCAGCACCAGCAGGGGATTCATGGACCCGCTGCGGATGACGGCGTCAACGATGCGGCCGGGCATGGCCCCTATGTAGGTTTTCCGGTGGCCGCGGATATCCGCCTCATCCCGGACGCCGCCCAGGCTCAGCCGGGACAGCTTCCGGTGCATGGCCTTGGCCACCGACAGGGCGATGGAGGTCTTTCCCACGCCGGGAGGGCCCACCAGGCACAGAATTTTTCCCTTGGCCTGGGGGTTCAGCTGCCGCACGGCGATGAACTCCAGGATGCGCTCCTTCACCTTCTCCAGGCCGTAGTGGTCACGGTCCAGAATTTTCCGGGCCTGCTCCACATCAGCCCGGTCGTGGGTCTCCACGCCCCAGGGCACGTCCAGGCACACGTCCAGATAGTTCCGGATCACCGCACCCTCGGCGCTGCCGAAGGGCTGCTTGGACAGGCGGTGCAGCTCCTTCATGAGCTTCTCCCGAACCTCGTCCGAGGCACGGCAGCGACCGATCCGCTCCTCGTACTCGTACAGCTCGTCGTCGCCGTCCTCGCCCAGCTCGTGCTGCAATACATGGAGCTGCTCCCGCAGGACCATGTCCCGCTGGACCTGGCCCACCCGCTGGCGGACCTTCTGGTCAATATCCGACTCCAGGGCGGCGATGTCAACCTCGTGGAGCAGGATCTCGTTCATGATCATCAGCCGCCGGACGGGGTGCAGCTCCTCCAGCACCCGCTGGCGGTCCTGGTGCCGGAGGTTGATGTTGGCGGCGATGGTGTCCGCCAGCTCGCCGGGGTCCCGGATATCCAGCACCGAGGCCACCAGCTGATCGGACAGATTCCCCACCAGCTCCTGATACCGGCCAAACAGGGCGTAGGTCCGCCGGGTCAGGGCCTCGGTGCGGTCCGTGGCCCGCCAACCCTCGTCCTCCAGCAGGTCCACGTTGGCCTGGAGGAAGGGCTTTGTCTGCCACAGGCGGCGGATGGCCGCCCGGTGCAGTCCCCCGGCGATGACCCGCACGCCGGTATCCGAGGTCTTGACGATTTGGAAGATACGGCACACAGTGCCGATGGCGTACAGATCCTCCTCCTGAGGCTCCTGCACACCGATCTCCCGCTGGGTCACCAGCAGCAGCTCCCGGTCGCCCTCCATGGCGTTTTCCAGTGCCAGGATGGATATCTCGCGCTCCGCATCGAAGCTCAGCGTCTGGCCCGGGAAGGCGGTCAGCCCCCGCAGAGCCAGCACGGGCATATTTTGTGTGGTCATAAGGGTATCTCCTTTGCGATAGGGAAAGTACAATAGGGCAAGAGGGGAGAGGCGCAAGCGTCTCTCCCCCTTGTTGGTTGTTTCAGGACGCTGGCGCGTCGCTGTCCTTGTGGGACCGGTGGTGGTTGGGGTCACGCAGGATCACCGGCTCCGCACCGTCCTTGACGGCACCGGCGGTGATGGTCACCTGTTCGATGGTGTGGTCCGAGGGAATGTCGTACATGATGGGGGTCAGGACTCCCTCCATGACGGCCCGCAGGCCACGGGCACCGATGTTGCGCTCGATGGCCTTGTCGGCCACGGCCTCCAGGGCCTCCGGCTCGAACACCAGCTTCACATCGTCATAGGAAAACAGCTTCTGATACTGCTTGACCAGGGCGTTTTTCGGCTCCGTCAGGATACGGACCAGATCCTCCCGGCCCAGCCCGTCCAGAGCGGCGATCACCGGCAGACGGCCCACCAGCTCGGGAATGATGCCGAATTTCAGCAGGTCGTGGGGCTGGACCTCCTTGAGGAGCTGTCCCGTCCGACGCTCGGCCTTGCTTTCCACCACGGCGTCGAAGCCGATGCCCTTGCGGTCGGTGCGCTGCTCGATGATCTTCTCCAGACCGTCGAAGGCGCCGCCGCAGATGAACAGAATGTTGTGGGTGTCCACCTGGATGAACTCCTGGTGGGGATGCTTCCGGCCGCCCTGGGGCGGAACGTTGGCCACGGTGCCCTCCAGGATTTTCAGCAGCGCCTGCTGCACGCCCTCGCCGGACACGTCCCGGGTAATGGAGGTGTTTTCGCTCTTACGGGCGATCTTGTCGATCTCGTCCACATAGATGATGCCGTGCTCCGCCAGCTCCACGTCGAAATCCGCCGCCTGCAGAAGCCGCAGCAGAATGTTTTCCACGTCGTCGCCCACATAACCGGCCTCGGTGAGGGTGGTGGCATCGGCGATGGCGAAGGGGACCTTCAGTACCCGGGCCAGGGTCTGGGCAAACAGGGTCTTGCCGGAGCCCGTGGGCCCGATCATCAGGATGTTGCTCTTTTGCAGCTCCACATCCTCGCCGCCGCCGAAGAAAATGCGCTTATAGTGGTTGTAGACCGCCACGGACAGGGCCACCTTGGCGGCGTCCTGACCGATGACGTACTGATCCAGTACCGCCTTGATCTCCCGGGGAGTGGGCAGCTGGTCCGGGGTCTCGTACCCGGCCTCGGGGCCGGGCTGATACCCGTCGTCCAGAATGGACATGCACAGCTGGACGCACTCGTCGCAGATGCGCACGCCGGGGCCCTGGATCATGCGGTGCACCTGATTCTCTGCCTTGCCGCAGAAGGAGCACCGCAGGGATTTCTTATCGTCTGCCATTGGTTACCTCTTGTAAATGACCTTGTCCACCAGGCCGTATTCCCGGGCCTCCTCGGCCAGCATCCAGTGATCCCGCTCGGAGTCCTGCTTCACCTGTTCGGGATCCTTGCCGGTGTTGTCGGCCAGAATCTGGTTCAGGCGCTTTTTCAGCTTCAGGAAATGCTCCACGTCGATCTCCATATCCGTGACCTTACCCTGGGTCCCGGCAGAGGGCTGGTGGATCATGATCTCCGCATTGGGCAGGGCGATGCGCTTTCCCCGTGCGCCGGAGGACAGCAGGAACGCGCCCATGCTGGCAGCCATGCCGATGCAGATGGTGGACACGTCGCACTTGATATACTGCATGGTATCGTAGATGGCCATACCCGCGGTAACGGAACCGCCGGGGCTGTTGATGTACATCTGGATATCCTTGTCGGGGTCCTGGGCCTCCAGATACAGCAGCTGGGCCACCACCAGGCTGGCGGTGGTATCATTGACCTCTTCGCCCAGGAAGATGATGCGGTCGTTCAGCAGCCGGGAAAAGATGTCATAAGAACGCTCACCCCGGTTGGTCTGCTCCACAACATAAGGGACTAAACTCATAGAAAATACCTCCTGTACAAATAGATGAAACTCTACCCAATTATACCCGCCCGCGTGGTATCTCAAGCAGGGAACGCCGGATAATTATTCCGCGTCCTTCTTTTCCTCTTCCTGCTTGGCTTCTTCCTGGGACTCCTCCACCACGGGAGCCACGGCCACAGCGGCGTCGGCCACAGCCTTGATGGCCTTGCTGCGCAGGACCTGCTCACGGACGTCGGCCTCGGGCAGATACTTCTTGATGGTGTCCATATCCATGCCGTACTTGTCGGCCACGGTCTTGAGCTCATCCTCGATCTCCTGGGCGGTGGCCTCCAGGTTCTCGGCCTTCACCAGGGCGGCCACGGCCAGATCCATGCGGACCTGCTGCAGGGCGGGGTCATGGGCCTGCTTCTTGAAATCGTCCTCGGTGGTGTTGGTCATCTTCAGATACTGGTCAAAGGGGATGCCCTGGGCGGCCAGCTGCTGCTGGAAGTTCTCCATCATCTGCTGGGCCTGAACATCCACCATCTCATCGGGGATGTCGGCCTGGATGCCGTCGGCCACCTTCTGCATCAGGGCGTCCTCAAAGGCACGCTGGGCGGCGGCCTCGCGGTCGTCCGTCAGCTGCTTGCGGGTATCGGCCTTCAGCTCCTCCAGGGTGTCGAATTCGGACACGTCCTTGGCGAACTCGTCGTCGATGGCGGGGACCTCCTTGTGCTTGACCTCGTTGACCTTCACATGGAACACCACGGGCTTACCGGCCAGCTCGGGGGTATAGTTCTCGGGGAAGGTGATGTCGATGTCCTTCTCCTCGCCGGCCTTCATGCCCACCAGCTGATCCTCAAAGCCGGGGACGAAGCTGCCGGAGCCGATCTCCAGGTCGAAGTTCTGACCCTTGCCGCCGTCGAAGGGCACGCCGTTGTCAAAGCCCTCGAAGTCGATGTCGGCGGTGTCGCCCTTCTGGATCTCGCGCTCCACGCTGACCAGACGGCTGTTGCGGTCGGCCATCTCGTTCAGGCGGTTGTCCACGTCCTCGTCGGTGACGTTGACCTCAGCCTTGGGGGCCTCCAGGCCCTTATACTGGCCCAGAGTCACCTCGGGATACACGGCCACGGTGCACTTGAACACCACGCCGTCCTTGCCGCAGGACTCCAGCTCCACCTGGGGATAGCCCACGACCTTCAGCTCCTGCTCCTTCACGGCGTCCTCATAGGCGTCGGGCAGAAGGATATTCACTGCTTCTTCATAGAAGACCTCTGCGCCGTACATGCTCTCGATCATCTTGCGGGGAGCCTTGCCGGGGCGGAAGCCGGGAACGCTGATCTTGCCGCGCTGCTTCAGGTAAGCCTTGTTGATGGCGGCCTCAAAGGCGGCGGCGTCTGCTTCGATGGTCAGTGCGACCTTGCTCTTGTCCAGTTTTTCACAGGATTTTACACTCATTTTGATTTTTCCTCCGTTCAGCATTAAATCGTATCAATGCAATTCTATATAATAGCAGAAAACAATTTCAATTTCCACACTTTTTTGCTCTAATCACAAATTTTTTTAGGATGGAAGCCCAAATAATCCCCGGAGACCATGTAAAACGCGGTTCCGCCCCGGTCTCCCTGCAGGGCCCGGCGGTGAGAAGCACCGTGGAGATGGCCGTAGCAGCATACCTTCACGCCGTATTCCCGCAGCAGCCGCAGGATCTCCGGGCACTGGTACCCCTGATACAGCGGCGGATAATGGAGGAAGCACAGCTTCTCGCGGTCGCCTGCCGCCTTCAGGGAGGTTTCCAGCCGCCCTACCTCCCGCAGCAGCACCTTTTCGTTGTGGGTGCCCTGGTTGTCCAGCTCATAGAACCACCCCCGGGTGCCGCACAGGGCCACGTCCCCGTAGAAGCGGCAGTTGTTGTGGAGGATCTCCATGGTGGTCAGGCCGTTTTCCGCAAAGAACCGCTCCATTTTGGCGGCGGTGTTCCACCAGTAGTCGTGGTTGCCCTTGAGCAGGTATTTCTTCCCCGGCAGGGCGTCGATGAACCGGAAATCCTCCAGGGATTCCTCCAGGCTCATGCCCCAGGACAGGTCGCCGCACAGCACGGTGACGTCGTCCTCTGTCAGCACGGAGAACCCCTCCCGGATGCGGGCCACATAATCCCGCCACCCGTCCCCGAAGATCTCCATGGGCTTGTTGGAGCTCAGAGACAGATGCAGATCGCCAATGGCATACAGCGCCATACGGCACCTCCTTTCTTGGTGTGTAGTTGATGCTTATCCAACGTTACGGAGACGCGTACCTTAATCATACTGTTCCACAGTGTTTTTTTCAGTAGTGTCCACGTCAATCCGTTGGCAGTATAGACGGAAGCGAATGTGATTTGTTAAAAGAACGCTCAACACCATCACACCATCCTCGAGCCGCCTTTCGTCCCACTGTGAGGAATGTGGGTATGCTTTACATAGGGATTGCAGGAAGGTATCCTGAGAGCGGATCACGTCGGACCAAGGCATATTCCGGCATTCCGCCTGGAGAATGATTTGATCGTCCCAGATACATAAATCTGTCATACCTATGAAGCCCTCGCACCGCACAGTAACCTTATGGTTCATGCTGCGATTCCAGATGGTCAATTCCGCAGCATCATAGCAAATCCTGATTTGCTCCAGGGAACTGTCCGGCCAGAAAAAGTCTGAAAATTTCATAACTGACCTCGCCATCACTAACAACAAGACATGTGCCTTAATAATACTGCTCCACGGTACGTTCTTCACCGGTGTCTACATCCCGGAAGCGCAGCTCTACCAGTTCTCCGTCCCGGCGCTGACCAAGATACTCCATGGGAGAATTCTTGCCCATAGGCCAGTCAGCCCCCTGCGCCCAGCGAGGAAATTTCCGATCCTTGATGTGAAAGGCTTTCCAGAGTGCTTCTTTACCGGCCTTAGTGCGTTCTGCCACTTTCATCGTTGGGGGAAATTTGTCGAGGATTTGGCACATAAACTCGTCAACCTCTTTCCCACCAATGGAATTGCCCGCAGCGTCCAAATAATAATCGGCATTTTGCTTATAGATCCTGGTCGGCTTAAGAGTTGGGTATGCCATAAGTACCGGAGTAGCTACCCCAGAAAACCATCCGCATTGTGTGGCAGCTAAATCAAAACCCTTCAGCTTACTGTTGTATACTATTTGGGCAAGATAATCCGATATTTTTTCGCCTTTTTTTCGGACAATATTGTATACGCTGCGGAAAGAAATGTTCCGCTCAATGACAGGAGGATATGGTTCATTAAAGTTGGTAAGTTGGTTTAGCCATGCGCTGACAGAGGGGTTGCTTTGGTAGAATTCGTAGAATTCATCAAATGGCATCTTTCCAGATACGAAATCAAAAACAGCTTGCATAGTACCTCCTGTCGGTTTTTACACCATCCTCCGCAGATTGTTCCAGAACAGGTCCTCCAGCAGGGCCTGGGAATAGCCCCGGGCGTCCAGGGCCTGCCACAGGCGGGGCATGTCCTGGACGCCCTGCATTCCGGCGGCCAGGGTCCCGCAGCCGTCCAGATCGCCGCCCAGGCACAGAGCTTTCTCCCCGCCCAGCTCCAGAAAATGCTCCACATGGGCCACCAGCTCCTCCATGGTGCCCGCCGGACCCACAAACGGCCGGTACAGGTTCAGCCCCACCACACCGCCGGTGTCCCGGATGGCCCGGAACATGTCGTCGGTGAGATTGCGCCGGTGGGGGCACAGGGCCCGGCTGTTGGAGTGGGTGGCCACCACCGGCCCCCGGGCCAGGCGCACCACGTCCCAGAACCCCGGGTCGCTGATGTGGGACACGTCGGGGCAGATACGGCACGCCTCCAGCTGCCGCAGGAAGTCGGCGCCAAGAGGGGAGAGGCCCCGATCCGTGTCCCGGCAGTTGGTGCCGGACAGGACATTGGGCCAGTTCCACACGGGGTTGAGAAACCGCACGCCCCATTCCGCCGCCGTCTCCACCTGTCCTGGGTCGCAGCCTATGAGCTCGGCCCCCTCTATGGAGAGAATCGCCGCCATTTTCCCGTCTGCCGCGGCCCGGTCCACCTCTGCGCCGGTGCGGCAGGGGACAATGACGTCCCGGTTCTGCTCCATCTCCCGCAGGAACTTCTGATGCAGGAGTTGTCCCTCCCGGACCATGGTGCTGCCCTGGGGAACCTCCTCCGGGTCCTGGTACAGGGCGAACACCTGGGCGAACCGCCCGAAGGCCGATGCCCGGCGCAGATCCAGATGACCGTCGTTTTCCCGCAGCTGCGCTCCGGTCCGCAGGCAGCGGGAAATGGTATCGCAGTGCGCGTCAAAATAGGGGATATGTTCCATATGTCACCTCAAAATGCGTTTTCAATGTACTCTATGCGGGCGGCCTTCTGGGGGTGCGGTCCGTCGGCGTACACCTCCGCCACGTCGAAGCGGGCGGGGCAGTCCAGGTCCTTCACCATCAGATACCACGCCGCCGTTTTCCGCAGCCGCTGCTGCTTCTGGGGCGTCACGTACTCCCGGGGCAGGCCGCAGGACAGATTGGTCCGGGTCTTGACCTCCACGAAGCACAGCACCCCGTTCTTTCGGGCGATCAGATCGATCTCCCCGAACCGGCAGTGAAAGCCGTGGGCCAGCAGGGTATACCCCCGGCGGCGCAGATAGTTGGCCACCTCCGCCTCGCCCCAGGTGCCCTCCGCCCGGCTCATGACCGGCGCTCCTTCCACTTGACCAGGAACGACTGCCGGTGCTCCGGGCAGGGGCCGTATTGGTCCAGCATGGCATAGTGCAGCTTGGTGCCGTAGCCCTTGTGCTGGGCGAAGTGATATTGGGGGTACTCCTTGTCCAGCACCTCCGTCACATACCGGTCCCGGGTGACCTTGGCCAGGATGGACGCTGCTGCAATGGAGATGCTGCGCCCGTCGCCGCCTACCACCGTCTCATGGGGGAGGTCGATGGAGGCGCACCGCCCATGGTCCCGGTTGCCGTCGATGAGGGCATAGTCCGGGGACAGGGAAAGGGCCTCGATGGCCAGTTCCATGGCCTTGATGCGGGCGCTTAAAATGTCCGTGGCATCGATCTGCGCCGCACTGACGGAGGCCACGGCCCAGGCAATGGCCCTTTCGGTGATGACACCGTACAGGGCCTCGCGCTTTTTCTCCGTCAGCTTCTTGGAGTCGTCCAGTCCCGGGATATCGCACCCCTCCGGCAGGATCACAGCACCCGCGCACACCGGCCCCATCAGGGGCCCGGCTCCCGCCTCGTCGCAGCCGCACACCAGGGCATAGCCCCGCTTTCGGGCCGCCTGTTCCAGGGAATCATCCGGTCTCATTGGGCATCCTCCACCGTTTCCAGGGTGAACCGCCCCAGCTTGCCGCCCCGGAACTCGTCCAGCAGGACCCGGGCCATGCGCTGGGTGTCCACCTGGGCTCCCCGCATGAGAAAGCCCCGCTTCCGCCCGGCCTTTTCCAGCAGGTCATATCCGCTGTCCTCCGGCTCCACCTCAATTTTGTACCGCTCCGCCAGCACCGGCGCGTATCGCTGGGACAGGTAGTCCATCAGGCAGCAGGCCAGCTCCTCCATGTCCACCACATCGTCCTTGATGGCGCCGGTGAAGGCCAGGCGCTTGCCTACCTCCGGGTCGTCGAACCGGGGCCACAGGATCCCCGGGGTGTCCAGCAGCTCCAGAGTGCTGTCCACCGGCACCCACTGCTTGCTGCGGGTGACGCCGGGCCGGTCCTCGGCCCGGGCGGTCTTGCGATGGGCCACCTTGTTGATAAAGGTGGATTTGCCCACGTTGGGGATGCCCAGCACCATGATCCGCACGGTGCGGCCCACCTGGCCCCGATCGGCCCAGGCCGCCAGCTTGTCCCGCAGCAGCTCCCGGACGGCGGCGGCAAACTGGGCGGTGCCTGCACCGCCCTTGGCATTGGCCTCCAGGACGGCATAGCCCTTTCCCCGGAAATACGCCGCCCAGCGGCGGGTCTCGCCGGGGTCTGCCTGGTCTACCCGGTTCAGCACCACCAGGCGGGGCTTCCCCGCCGTCAGTTCGTCCACATCCGGGTTCCGGCTGGACAGGGGAATGCGCGCATCCAGAATTTCGCACACCGCATCCATATTCTTGATTTCTGCCGTGATCATCCGCCGGGTCTTGGTCATGTGCCCGGGGAACCAGCTGAGATTGTCTACCTGCATATTTATCACCTCTTACGCATACTTCATAACCATACAATTATATCATATTCCAGGCCCCTTGGCAAAAGAAAAAACGCCCGCACACAGCAGGCGTTCGTTCTTTTTTCGGGGGATACGGCTTACAGCTTCTCCTTGACCTTGGCAGCCTTACCGACGCGGTCGCGCAGGTAGTACAGCTTGGCGCGGCGCACGAAGCCGTGACGGACCACCTCGATGGTGGCGATGGAGGGGGAGTGAACGGGGAATACCTTCTCCACGCCCACGCCGTAGGAGATACGGCGGACGGTGAAGGTCTCCTCAATACCGCCGTGCTTCTTGGCAATGACGGTGCCCTCAAAGACCTGGATACGCTCGCGGGCGCCTTCCTTGACCTTCACGTGCACGCGGACGGTATCGCCCACCTGCACCTGGGGGACTTCCTTCTCCAGCTGCTCCTTGTTCAGTGCTTTGATCAGATCCATGGATATTTCCTCCTGTTTATATAGGCGTTCGTGCCGTCATGTGTGCGGCGCTCACTCCATTCCGGAGCGCCGGCGGCAGAGGACCGCCCTTTTTACGCCATGATAGGATATCATATCCCATCCCATTTTGCAAGTATTTTTTTCAAATCATGGGGCCTTTTTGAAAACCAGCCGCGCTCACCGGGAAAACGGCAGGCGCGGCTGGTCAATGCTCAGGTCATACGGTGCCCGTTACCGTCAGGATGCTCTGACCTGGTGTGACGGTCCAGGAGCCGTCGGCGTTCTGGGTAAACGCGGCCTCCGGCACCGTCAGTTTCCCGGCCACGGTGGCAAACGCGCCGGTGGCGGCGTCGTAGGTGTAATCCTCCGGCGACGTCCAGGCTGCACCGTTAAAGGTGACGCCGGTGATGGTCAGGGTGGGTTCAAAGGTATCGGTGATCACCGCGCCCTCCTGGCCGGTCAGGGCAGTGCTGCCGGTGTTTTGAACGGTAAAGGTATAGGTCAGGGGCCCATTGCCGGTGACCACAGCGGGGCACAGCGCCTTGCTGATGCTCAGCTCCGGTGCGGCCTGCGCCGCCGTGGTGGCCGTGGCCGTCAGGGGAGCCGCCAGCCCGCCGCCGGTAACGGTGACGGTGTTGCGGATCTCGCCCTCCACCCCCGGCGGGGCGAACTCCGTGACCCGTGCCTGATACACCAGGGTGACGTTGCCTCCGGCGGGGACAGTCACGCCGGTAACGGTCATCGGCGGCCCCGCCGTCACTGCCGGGGCGGTCTGCTCCGTGCCGCCGGTGTAATAGTGGAGGGTGCCCGCCTCATAGGCCAGGGGATACACCGTCTGGCCCCCGGCGGTATAGCCGCCCAGGTCGTCGGTCAGGGTCAGCCCGGTCAGCGCCGTGCCGGTGTTGGTCAGGGTCACCACATACGTTACCGTGTCCCCGGGCCGGTAGCTGCCGGACACCGCCGTCTTGGTAACGGTCAGGGCGTCCAGCAGCTCGCCGGTGACCACGTTGGAATTGATCTGGCTGCCGTTATAGGATAACGTTGCCATATTGGTAAAGGAAGCCATAGAACTCCTCCCGGAAAACGGATGGATTTTCCCGCGCTGCCGCGGGAGCCGTTTCCGCATTCCAGTGTATGCGCCATGGCCTGCCGCCGTCAGCCCTGCTTGTTCAGGGATGCCTGCACAAAGCCCACGAACAGGGGATGGGGCCGGTTGGGGCGGCTCTTGAACTCCGGGTGGAACTGAACGCCCACAAACCAGGTGTTCCCGGGTTCCTCCACGATCTCCACCAGGTGGCCGTCCGGAGACAGCCCCGCCAGCCGCAGCCCGGCATCCTGGAGCTCTTGCCGGAACTGGTTGTTGAATTCATACCGGTGCCGGTGCCGCTCGGAGATCTCGGCGGTACCGTAGGCGTTCCGGGCCAGGGTACCATCTGCCAGCACGCAGGGGTATTTGCCCAGCCGCATGGTGCCGCCCTTGGCGGTGACGCCTACCTGATCGAGCATCAGTGCGATGACGGGATGGGCGGTAAGGCCGGAAAATTCAGCGCTGTGGGCGTCGGCCCACCCGGCCACATGCCGGGCATATTCAATGACGGCGATCTGCATGCCCAGGCAGATGCCGAAATACGGCACGTCGTTCTCCCGGGCGTACTGTGCTGCCAGGATCATGCCCTCGATACCCCGGTCGCCGAAGCCGCCGGGCACCAGAACGCCGGAGCAATCTCCCAGCACCCGGCCAACGTTTTCCGCCGTCAGGCCCTCGGAGTCCACCCATTTGATATTTACCTTGGCGTCGCAGGCCGTCCCCGCATGGAACAGGGACTCGACCACGCTGAGATAGGCGTCGTGGAGGCCGGTATATTTGCCCACCAGGGCGATCTGCACGGTCTTGTGTACGCCGTTGATGCGGCGGACCAGCGCTGTCCATTCCGCCAGATCCGGCTCCCGCTGGGGCAGGCCCAGCTTCCGGCAGGCCACCCGGCACAGGCCCTCCTTCTCCAGCAGCAGCGGCACCTCATACAGAGTGGAGGCCGTCAGGTTCTGGATAACGCAGTCCTCCTCCATGTTGCAGAACAGGGCGATCTTCCGCCGCAGGTCCTCCGGCAGGGGACTGTCGGTGCGGCACACCAGAATATCCGGCTGAATGCCCACGGACAGCAGCTCCTTCACGGAGTGCTGGGTGGGCTTGCTTTTCAGCTCCCCGGTGCCGGGGATGGACACCACCAGGGGCACATGGATATACAGCACGTTTTCCCGGCCCTTTTCTGCCGCCACCTGGCGGATGGCCTCCAGATAGGGCTGGCTCTCAATATCGCCCACGGTGCCGCCTACCTCAGTAATGATGATGTCGGTCTGACCGTCGTCCATGGCATAGATGCGGCGCTTGATCTCGTCGGTAACGTGGGGGATGATCTGGACGGTGCCGCCCAGATAGCCGCCCTGGCGTTCCCGGTTCAGCACATTCCAGAACACCTTGCCCGAGGACACCGATGCGTTCCCCGTCAGGGATTCGTCCACGAAGCGCTCATAGTGGCCCAGGTCCAGGTCCGTCTCCGCGCCGTCATCGGTGACGAACACCTCGCCGTGCTGGAAGGGGCTCATGGTGCCGGGATCCACATTAAAATAGGGGTCAAACTTCTGATTTTTTACCCGGAAGCCCCGCTGCTTCAGCAGCCGCCCCAGGGATGCCGCGCAGATGCCCTTTCCCAACCCGGACACCACGCCGCCGGTAACAAAGATATGCTTCATCGTGACCACTCCTTACCCGCAGAATACCACGTTAAAATACTTTCAAATTCTACTGCCGCGGTATTTCCTCGTCAAGACGGAATATTTATCAAAATAAAGAATCATTCTGCCGCCATCCCTGCACAAACAGCCAAAATTGCAAAATATGCGGAACTTTTCCTTGCATTCTATCCGCCTGCGTGGTATGGTAGGTTTGATCCCGCCCTTTCCGGCGGGATTTTTTGCGCCTGCTTTCAATTTATTTAAGCGCCTTTACCGTCCGTCTGCCCCTGGTCCGTGACGATCGGTATGTCGCAGAAAGAATCGCAAGAGCCCCCGGAGGTCTCCCGATCGGTAGACCCCGGGGGCTTTCTGTGTATTTACACGGAGAACAGAATGTCTGCGTAGGTGGGGTAGGGCCAGTATTTCGCAGCGGTCAGGGACTCCATCTGATCGATGGACTGGCGGGCCTCCTCCATGCGGCGGACGATCTCCTCCCGGTAATACCGGGCTGCGTCGATGCCGCCCTCGGCATCGGGGGCCTTGTCCATGGCCTCGTTTATGGCCGCCATGGTGTCGTACAGACTGCCGGTAAGGGCGGACAGCTTTTGCAGCAGGTCCTCCTCCACCCGGCAGGGGACCACCAGCTCCCGCTTGTGCAGGATGGCCTGGGTCAGGTCCGCCGTATAGCGGTTCACTGCCGGCAGGATGCCCCGCAGGACCATGTCCCGCAGAGTGGACGCCTCGATGGCCGTGACCTTGCAGTAATTCTCCAGGTGGATCTCGTACCGGGCGCGCATTTCCGTCTCGCTGAGAATATTGTGTCCGGCGAACAGACGGATGTTCTTGGGGTCAATATAGGCGGGCATGCAGTCCACGGTGTCCCGCAGGTTGCTGAGCCCCCGGCGCTGGGCCTCCTGCACCCAATCCTCCCCATAGCCGTTGCCGTTGAAGATGATGCGCTGGTGAGCCTTGAAGGTGTCGTGCAGCAGATTCTGCAGGTCCGTCTGGAAGTCGTTGGACTGCTCCAGGATGTCCGCAAATTCCTCCAGCTCCTGGGCCATGATGGTGTTGAGCACCACGTTGGGGCTGGCGATGGACTGGGACGAGCCCAGCATACGGAACTCGAACTTGTTGCCGGTAAAGGCCAGGGGAGAGGTGCGGTTCCGGTCTGTGGTGTCCTGGGGGATCTCCGGCAGGGTGTCCACGCCGATGGCCAGCTTCCGCTTGGCCTTGTCCACGTACTCCTGGCCGCTGATGATGGAATCCAGAATGGCCGTCAGCTCATCGCCCAGGAACACGGAGATGATGGCCGGAGGGGCCTCGTTGCCGCCCAGACGGTGATCGTTTCCGGGATAGGACACGCAGCAGCGCAGCATATCCTGGTATTCGTCCACGCCCTTGATAAACGCCGCCAGAAACAGCAGGAACTGGGCATTCTGGCTGGGAGTTTTGCCGGGCTTGAGCAGATTCTCGCCGGTATCCGTGGCCAGGGACCAGTTATCGTGCTTGCCGCTGCCGTTGATGCCGGCGAAGGGCTTCTCGTGCAGCAGACAAACCAGACCGTGGCGGTCGGCCACCTTCTTCAGGAACTCCATGGTCAGCTGATTGTGGTCGCAGCTGCTGTTGGCGTCAGAGTAGACCTGGGCTACCTCATGCTGGGCCGGGGCTACCTCGTTGTGCTCCGTCTTGGCGGGGACACCCACCTTCCACAGCTCCTGATCCAGCTCATGCATGAACTCCGCCACCCGGGGCTTGATGGCCCCGTAATAGTGGTCGTCCAGCTCCTGGCCCTTGGGGGGCTTGGCTCCGAACAGAGTACGGCCGCACAGCACCAGATCCTCCCGGCGGCGGTACATCTCCTTATCGATGAGGAAGTATTCCTGCTCGGGGCCCACCTGTGCGGTGACGTGCTGGGCCTGGGTGTTGCCGAACAGCCGCAGAATGCGGATGCTCTGGGTGTCCAGCAGCTTCATGGACCGCAGCAGCGGTGTTTTCTTATCCAGAGTCTCGCCGCCGTAGGAGCAGAAGATGGTGGGGATATACAGGGTCTTATCCTTGACAAAGGCATAGGCAGTGGGGTCCCAGGCGGTGTAGCCCCGGGCCTCGAAGGTGGCCCGCAGGCCGCCGGAGGGGAAGCTGGAGGCGTCGGCCTCGCCACGGGACAGCTCCTTGCCCGACAGCTCCATCAGCACGCCGGTGGGGCCGTGGGGGGTGATGAAGCCGTCGTGTTTCTCGGCGGTGAAGCCGGTCATGGGCTGGAACCAGTGGGTATAGTGGGTGGCGCCCTTCTCAATGGCCCAATCCTTCATGGCGGAGGCGATCTCGTCGGCGATGGAGCGATCCAAAGACGTTCCCTGCACCAGGCACTGCTGCCATGCGTTATAGACACGGGCGGGCAGACGCTGTCGCATTTGCTCCTGTGTGAACACCATGCTTCCGAACAGTTCAGGGATACTTGTGACTTTTTCGTTCATTGTAAGGCTCCTTTCGCCGCATTTGCGGTCTGTAGTTCTATCTTTCAGCGGGACACTCCCGCAGGAACAACATCAGATATACCGCGCCAGCGCCTCCATAACAACGGGGGTGACATACGCTTCGATGGCGGCCGCCGCCATCAGCAGGGGCGTGATATGCATCACCAGCAGCCGCGCCAGATTCAGTACTGCGGGGCCCACCAGCCCCTTCTCGTTGTGCCGCACATAGCGCACAATGGTCCGGCACAGGTACAGGCCGCCGGCCATGGCCATAAACAGCGCCGGCAGCTCGAAAACGCCGTGGGGCAGGGTCCCCGCGCCGTAATACCATAGAGGCAGGCCCTGCTGGACATAGTACGACGCAAAGCCGCCGAACATCATGGCGTTGATGCCCAGGGACACCGCAGGCAGGTACAGAAACGGGATAAACCCGTAGCCCACCGCCAGCAGACATGCCTGGAAATTGTTGAAGAACAGCTTCACGGCGCTGAAGTTTCCGTCGGCGTCCACGATGCCCCGGTCCGCGATCTGCTCCCGGAACAGATTCATGAGCCGCTCGATGGGGGCGGCGTTTGCCATGGTCACTGCATAGCTGACCACCATGACGGCGGCGAAGGCCAGCACCGTCATGCCAAGGGCCCGGCCGAAGCCGTCCCGGTAAAAGCCGTGCAGCTGCCGCCGCTGCCGCGTCAGCCAGTTCAGCATGCCGTCAGCTTTCCAAGGCCCGACCGCAGACGGCGCAGCGTCTCGTCCCGGCCCAGAATGCGGCAGATCTCCACCGCGCCGCCGGGCGTCACCAGCTTGCCTGCTGCCGCAATGCGCACAGGCCACATGAGGGTGGCGTTCTTTACCTCCAGGGACGCGGCCAGCTCTACCAGCGTGTCGTGGATACTCTCGTCCGTCCACTCCGTCAGCGCCTCCAGGGCGGGAATGGCGGCCTGCAGCATCCGGCTGCATACCTGGGGATTGGTCTTGGATTTCTTATTGGTATAGAAGTCCACCGGATAATCCGGCAGCACGTCGAAGAAGTCTACCTTCTCGGGGATCTCCGTCAGCCGTTCACACCGGGCCTGGAGCAGGGCGGCAATGGCTGCCGCGTCATAGGCGGGATTCCGGACTGCCTGACGGATGTAAGGCTCCGCCACCTTGGCAAAGGCGGCGGGCTCCATACCGCGCAGATACACGGCATTGAAGTGGTCCAGCTTGGCCCGGTCAAAAATAGCCGGAGACTTGGAGATACCGGTGATGTCGAAGGCGCGGGTCAGGCCCTCCAGGTCGAAGATCTCCTGCTCCGCCAGCTCCCCCTTGGGGCTCCAGCCCAGCAGGGCCACATAGTTGAGGATGGCCTCCGTCAGATAGCCCTGGGCCTTCAGGTCCTCGTAGGAGGGGTCGCCGTGGCGCTTGGACATCTTGTTCTGGGCGTCCCGCATCACCGGGGAGCAGTGCACATAGGTGGGCACCTCCCAGCCGAAGGCGTGATACAGCAGGTCATACTTGGGGGCGGAGGACAGATACTCGCTGCCCCGGACCACATGGGTGATGCCCATCAGGTGGTCGTCGATGACGTTGGCGAAGTTATAGGTAGGCAGACCGTCCCGCTTCATCAGCACCTGGTCGTCCAGGGTGCTGTTTTCCACGGTGATGTCGCCGAAAATGGCATCATGGAAGGTGGTGACGCCCTCCGCCGGAATGCGCTGACGGATGACATAGGGCTCGCCTGCGGCTACACGGCGCTCCGCCTCCTCCAGGGGCAGGTCGCGGCAGGGGTCCGCCGCCCGGTCAAACTCGCCGGAATCCTCCTCAGACTCCGTCTTTTCACAGAAGCAGTAATACGCGCCGCCCTTTTCCACCAGCAGCCGGGCATACTTTCCATAGGTATCCCGCCGCTGGGACTGGATATACGGGGCCACAGGGCCGCCCACATCGGGGCCTTCGTCGTGAGTCAGGCCGCACTCGGCCATGGTGCGGTAGATCACGTCCACCGCGCCGTCCACATAGCGGCCCTGGTCCGTGTCCTCGATGCGGAGGATGAAATCCCCGCCGTGGGACCGGGCAATGAGCCAGGTATACAGCGCCGTGCGCAGGTTGCCCACATGCATATAGCCTGTGGGGGACGGGGCGAACCGGGTCCGGACCCGTCCATGGGGGATCTTGGCCTCCATCTGGTCAAAATAGGTCTTATCCAACGACATGCTTTCTTCCTCCCAAATTTAGATAACTAAACGGTTAAATCCAAAATACACTCATTTATTATATTTTGTTCCGGGAAAATGTCAATCATAAATTCCTGCATTTTCTCACAAATTGAAGGGGAAATACGGACTATTCCTTGCCTTTTTGCCCGGAAACGGCAAATATCGGCAGGCAGAGAAATTTCTTCAAAAAACACTTGCATTCTGCATTAAAAAGTGGTAATATTACAGTTGCCTTTGTGAAAAGGACTTTTGTACCAGAAAGAGGTGAACCAGAGCAATGAAGGAAGGAATCCATCCCAATTATCAGCAGACTACTATCAAATGCGCCTGCGGTAATGTAATTGAGACAGGTTCTACGAAGAAGGATATTCGCGTAGAAGTCTGCTCTAAGTGTCACCCCTTCTTCACCGGCAAGCAGAAGCTGGTGGATACCGGCGGACGTGTGGCCAAGTTCAACAAGCGCTTCGGCCTGGACAAGTAAAGACACTTTTTACAGGACCCGTACCATTTTTGGCTGCGGGTCCTTTACTTTTGCCGTCGGGTATACTATATTATCAGGTGAAAACCGGAAGCGAGGGCAAATATGGAACAAACGATCATACAAGAAAAAAAGCGCGACTATGCGGTGCTGGTGGGCCTGCGGTCCCCGGTGCTGGGCGATGACAGCGCCGACGAGGAGAGCCTGGCGGAGCTTGCCGCCCTGGTGGATACCGCCGGGGGTCAGGCTGTAGGCACCATCCTGCAAAGCCGGGACAAGCCGGACCCTCACAGCTTTATCGGCGAGGGCAAGGTGGAGGAGGTCCGCCGCATGGTCCAGGAGGAAAACGCCACCATGGTGATTTTCGACAACGACCTGTCGCCCTCCCAGCTGCGGGTGCTGACGGAGATGACCGGCGTGCAGGTGCTGGACCGCAGCGGCCTGATTCTGGACATCTTCGCCCAGCGGGCCCGCACCCGTGAGGGCCGCCTGCAGGTGGAGCTGGCCCAGTATCAGTATCTGCTGCCCCGGCTCATCGGCATGTGGACCCATCTGGAGCGCCAGGCCGGTACCAGCGGCAAGGGGCCCATCGGCTCCAAGGGCCCCGGCGAGACCCAGCTGGAGACGGACCGCCGCCATATCCACCGCAAGATCGACAAGCTCAAGGCGGAGCTGGAGGAGGTGCGCCGGGTCCGGGGTACTCAGCGCCAGCGCCGCATGAAAAACGAAATCCCCGTGGTGGCCATCGTGGGCTACACCAACGCCGGCAAGTCCACGCTGCTCAATGCCATCACCGGGGCCGGGATCCCCGCCAACAACCGCCTGTTTGATACCCTGGACACCACCACCCGCCTCCTGACCGTCAGCGACACCCTGGACGTGGTGATCTCCGACACCGTGGGCTTTATCCGCAAGCTGCCCCATCAGCTGGTGGAGGCCTTCAAGGCCACCCTGGAGGAGCTGGAATACGCAGACCTGCTGCTCCACGTCATCGACGTGTCCAATCCCCAGTGGCAGCAGCAGGCCGCCATTGTAGAGAGCCTGATCCGGGAGCTGAAGGCGGACCACATTCCCTGTCTGCGGGTATACAACAAGTGTGACCTGGCCTTTTCCGGTCAGCGTTCCGCCGGGGAGGACACCGTGTCCATCTCCGCCAAGACCGGCGAGGGGGTGCCGGAGCTGCTGGCGTGCATTGACAAAAAGCTGGACAAGGGTACCCGCCGGGTGACCCTGCACCTGCCCTATGACAAGGCCGGACTTCTGGACGGCCTGTACCGGGAGGCCAAGGTGGAGTCCGTGGAGTATGCTGCCTCCATCGACGTGGTGGCCGTGTGCCCGCCTAAGGTGCTGGGCCAGGTCAAGAACTATGTGGAGGGCTGGCGCGAGGAAAGGGAGGATTGGGAGCTATGACGCAGCTGGAAACCTCGCGGCTGATCCTGCGCCCGTGGTGCGGCAGCGACGCCCAGGCCCTGTACCGCTGGGCCAGGGACCCGGAGGTGGGCCCCTCCGCCGGTTGGGCGCCTCACACCTCCGTGGAAAACAGCCGGGAGATCATCCGCACCGTGCTGTCCGAGAAGGGCACCTTCGCGGTGCTGCTCAAGGGCGGCGACGGCGGTCCCATTGGCTCCGTGGGTGTGTTTCCCACGGCAATACCGGTGGGGAAGAATGAGAAGTCCCGGCGGGTGCAGGAGAAGTGCGGCTTCCGCCATGTCTGTGATACGCCGCCGTCGCCGTGGCCCGACGGAACGGAGCGCCCCGGCGTGTGCCAGGCCATCACAAGACAGGAGTGGGAGGTCCGCCATGGGGGATAAAGTCTACGTTCCCTATCAGGAGGCGGAAAGCGAATTTGTGGAAAAGCGCTCCCGGTTCATTGGCCACATCTGGCCGGTGGACAGCGAGGACCAGGCCCAGGAGCTGATCCGCCGGGTGAAAAAACAGCACTACGATGCCCGGCACAACTGCTGGTGCTATCTGCTGGGCGGCACCGTGGTCCGCTACAGCGACGACGGCGAGCCCCAGGGCACGGCGGGACAGCCTATGCTGGCGGTGCTTCAGCGGGAGAACGTCACCAACGCCGTATGCGTGGTGACCCGGTATTTCGGCGGCATCCTGCTGGGGGCCGGGGGCCTCACCCGGGCCTATGGAAAAAGTGCCCGGGATGCCTTGGCCGCTGCTGGGGTGGCTGCCATGGGGCGGTGGACCGCCGTCCGGTGTACCTGTCCCTATCCGCTGCTGGAGCGGGTGAAGCTGGAGGCTCAGGCCACCGGCGGCACCGTGGACGGCATCGACTACGGGGCGGAGGTCACCTTGAACCTGTCCCTGCCGGAGGACGCTCCAAAGCGGCTTCAGGACCGGCTTACGGAGTTGTCTGCCGGACGGCTGCGTCTGGAGCTGGGGGAGACCCAACTGCGCCCGGGGCCCCGGGAAGAAATATAGCAAGGAGATACGATATGGACGATAACGAAAAGAGGCTGGAAATTCTCCGCCGTACCAAAAAGCGCCGGAAGCAGCTGGATATCACCGTCATTCTGGCGGCGCTGGCCGTACTGTTCCTGATGGCCGGCATTTACCTGCACCAGGCGGTGTACTATATTCTGTTCGCAGCAGCGCTGCTGTCGGCGGCGCTGCAGGTCTACGATCTGCGCCGCACCAAGCGCCAGCTGGAGGAGCAGGACCGCAGGGAGCAGGAGAAAAAATAATCATCACACCCGTACCCCGCAGCCGCTGATCGTGCGCTGCGGGGTACAGCCTGTTTTGGCCCCCGGCTTGCAGATCGGGCCGCCGGAAAATCCGGTCGGCCGACATGATCATGGAAACAAGAAAAGGCGCAGCACTCAGCTACGCCCCGGAACGCCTTGCTGTATGAATTTTGTGTGAAATAAAAAAGCAGAGTGTCCATTACAGGATACTCAGATCCTATAAGGACACTCTGCATGGTCGGAGTGCGGGGATTTGAACCCCGGGCCTCTTGGTCCCGAACCAAGCGCGCTACCAACTGCGCTACACCCCGTCAGCCTATCCATTATACGTTTTTTTCCTACGGCTGTCAAGACTGAATTTTCACCAGCTGCGGATGATGTGTGCTGCGGGTTTGAACATTCCGGATGCAACGGTATGTCCGGCTGCCTTTTCGCTGCGGACAAAGGCAGCCTTATCCTCCGGCAGCACCTCGGCATACACAGCGTCCACGCCTACCTCCCGGGCCACTGCCTCGGCGGTCTTGCCATACCAGGCGCATATGTTCACGAAAGGTTTACAGGAATGGCGGCTGCATGTCTTGTGAAGTCTGGGCAAATCTAATGAATTCGTGCAGCAGAAGCACCAAAAAGAGGAGAAATCCTTCGATTTCTCCTCTTTTGCTATACACAACGGATTTACAGAGTCTCCTTGATCCGCGCCGCGATTTGGTCGGCGGTGAGACCATACTCCCGCAGGACCTCCAGGGCCTTGCCGGACTGGCCGAACTGATCGTTGATGCCGATCTTGCGGAACCTGCAGTTGACCTTGCCCATCAGCACATCGGCCACGGCATCGCCCAGGCCGCCGATAACGCTGTGTTCCTCCACAGTCACCACGTTGCCGCACTTCCGGGCCCAATGGCTGACGCAGTCGGCGTCGATGGGCTTGATGGTGTGGACATTGATCACGGCGATGTGGATGCCCTCAGCCTCCAGCAGCTTGGCAGCCTCCAGCGTCTCGCTGACCATCAGGCCGCAGGCGAACACGGCGGCATCCGTTCCTTCGCGCATAACGTTGGCCTTGCCGATCTCGAAGGGATAATCCTCCTCAAACACCGGGGAGGCCAGACGGCCCAGACGCATGTACAGGGGGCCCTGGAACTCTGCTGCGGCGAACACAGCCTTCCGTGCCTCGGTGGCGTCGGCGGGCACCACCACGGTCATGCCGGGGATCAGCCGCATCAGCCCGATGTCCTCAATGGCCTGGTGGCTGCCGCCGTCCTCACCCACGGACACACCGGCGTGGGAGCAGCAGATCTTCACGTTGAACCTGGGATAGGCGATGGAGTTGCGGATCTGTTCATAGGCCCGGCCTGCGCCGAACATAGCAAACGTAGAGCAGAAGGGAACCAGACCCATGGTGGACAGGCCCGCGCTGATATCCACCATATCTGCCTCAGCGATACCGCAGTCGAAGAAGCGCTCCGGATGCGCGGCCTTGAAATGCTTGGTCATGGTGGCGCCAGCCAGGTCTGCGTCCAGCACCACGACCTTGTCGTTGACGTTGCCCAGCTCGGCCAGAGCCTTGCCGTATGCCTCGCGGGTCGCGATTTTTTCACTCATGGTCTCAGTCCTCCAATTCCTTCAAAGCCTGCTGCCGCTGCTCCTGGTTGGGAGCCTTGCCGTGCCAGCCCACCTGGTTCTCCATAAAGGAGACGCCCTTGCCCTTGACGGTGTGGGCCAGGATACACTTGGGCACACCGGGAACGGCGGGTGCGCTGAGGGCCGCCTCAATGGTGTCCAGATCGTGGCCGTCGATCTCATGAACATCCAGGCCGAAGGCCCGCAGCTTGGCGGGCAGGTCGCCCAGAGACATGACCTCGTCATTGGTGCCGTCGATCTGCAGACCGTTGTTGTCGATGATGATGGTCAGATTGTCCAGCTTATAGTGGGCAGCCGCCATGAAGGACTCCCAGATCTGGCCCTCCTGGCACTCGCCGTCGCCCAGCAGGGCATAGACCCTGCAATCCTTGTGCTGGAGCTTGGCGCCCAGCGCCATACCCACGGCGATGGAACAGCCCTGGCCCAGGGAGCCGGTGGCCGCGTCGATGCCGGGAACCTTTTTGCTGTCGGGGTGCCCCTGGAGGATGCTGTGCAGCTGACGGAAATTTTTAAACTCGTCCCGGCTGATGAAGCCCATCTCCGCCAGCACCGCGTAGTAGCAGGGAGCCGCATGGCCCTTGCTCAGCACAAAGCGGTCCCGATCCGGATCGTCGGGGCGCTTGGGGTCCACGTGCATGTGATTGAAAAACAGGCAAGTCATCAGATCCGCTGCGGACAAGGAACCACCGGGGTGGCCGCTGCCGGCATTGGCGGTCATGTTGATAATGTCCCGCCGGACCTGCTTGCTCATGCTGGAAAGCTCTGCCGTATTCATGAGAAACCTCCATATAAAGTATTTACCTGCGTTAGCGTATAGCATTCCGGGCAAAATGTCAATGGTCTGTCATAAAAAAACCCGCAAAAATTTGCGGAAAACGCCGCAAAAGGGGAGAGGGGGCCATAGCCCCCTCTCAGTCGTCCTTATCGCCTATTTTGCCTTTGATTTTCACATGTGACAAGGGGTTTGCCTTTGCAGCCACCCGCAGCGCTTCATTGTCGATATGGGTATAGATTTCCGTGGTATTCAGGTGCTCATGTCCCAACACCTCCTGCACCGCCCGCACATCCACGCCGTTTTGCAGCATCAGCGTGGCAGCGGTATGCCGAAGCTTATGAGAGGAGTACTGGGTGCTGTCCAGCCCCGCCTGAGACAGGCGTTTTTTCACCAGGGTATTCACCATAGACCGGCTGATTCGCTGGTTTCGCCCCGACAGAAACAGGGCATCCCGATCCGGCCCGGTGATGGGCCGGCGCACCGCCAGATAATCCGCCAGCGTATCCTGACACGCCTGGTTCAGATACACGATCCGCACCTTATCACCCTTACCCAGGACCCGCAGTGCGTCGTCGTGGATATCCGCCAGGTTCAGCCCGATTAGCTCCGAAATACGCAGCCCGCAGTTAAGAAACAGTGTCAGAATGCACAGATCCCGCTCCCGGTTTGGTCCATCCACCGACTCCAGCAGGGAAATGCTCTCATCCAGGGTCAGATACCGTGGCAGCGTTTTTTTTAGCTTGGGTGCATCGATATCCTTCACGGGATTGTGATCCAACTTGTGCACTTTGTTGCATAAATACCCATAAAACGACCGTATTGTCGCCAACTTTCTGGCCCGGGACGCGGGGCTGAGTCCCTTGGCAGACCGGTCGCTGTTGGGATGCAGCACCCGGTCCCGGCTCAGGTAAGCCATATAAGCGTAGACCTCCGACAGGGTCACGGCCCCAACAAAGGGCAGGTCCACATCCCGGATGTCCACAGCGTCCATGGGCTGCTCCTGCAGCGCCGGGTCCCGGGACCATTTCAGGTAGCGGAAAAAATTCCGCAGGTCCAGATAATACTCATCCACCGTCCGCTGGGAATGGGCCTTGATGGTCTCATGATATGACAGGAAATCCAACAGGATCTCCGGTGAATCTGTTCGATAGTCTGTGTTCATATGCTTTTTCCCATATACGATACGAGAAGGATCTGTGCTTGGATTCCATACGGGCACAAGGGATTCCGTGGAAAAGAATGATAGCCTGCTCTCAATTGAACAAAATTTTTATTTTGTTCAATTGCATATACCCCTCACTCTACTTGCCCCACTGCTCCAGATACTGCTCCAGGCACACGCCTTTCTCATGGATCTCCTTGGCGTATTCCTTGCCGACATAGCGGTAATGCCACGGCTCATACACGATGCCCGTAATGTCCGTCTTGTCCGTGGGATACCGCAGGATGAATCCATACCGCCAGCTGTTTTCCAGCAGCCATTTCTGCACGTCAGTGTTCTCCTGATTGGTGTCCAGCAGCTGATAGCTGACGTCCACAATGTCCACCGCCAACCCCAGCTGATGCTCGCTGGTGCCCGGCACCGCCACCTGGCGTCCGGCTTTGGCCTTGGCGTCCTCCAGGCCGTATCCCTGGTCCATCCATTCCGATACCTTATTATTATAAAGCGTCTCCTGGAAATCCTGCGTCCGATAGGCGGAGCAGATCACCGGCGTCAGCCCTGCGTCGTAGCACCCGTCGATCATTTCCATCAGCGCGTCATAGCAGCGCTTGTCGACCTCCAGCCCGTTGGGCAGGGTCACCAGGTCCACAGACCAGTCCTCCGGCACCTGGTTCCAGGGGTTTACCAGGGTCAGAAGCTCCGGAACCGGCTCCGGAGTAGGCTCCGGCTCGTGAGGCTTTTCCTGGGAAATCGGCGTGGCAGGCGTTTCGGCGGGCAGCACCTGGGGCTTTTTCCCCAGCTCCACGATCAGCACCACGGCCAGGATCAGCACGGCACACAGCGCCGGGATCAGTAGCCACCGCCGGCCGCTCCGTTTTCTTCCTGTCAGCCGCCCGGGCGCCTGTTTTTCGGTGGTATACATGAAAATATTCTCCTTTTCAGCTCCGCAGTGTGGGGGGATATGTTCCGTTTTCGTGAAGCCTTGCCAGCTCCCGGGCAACGGCCTGCCGGTCCTGGTGATACGTCATACCGAACCACCGGTCCGCCGAATGCAGCACGGACACGGACAGCCGTCCCTTTTTCAGCAGATCGCCCACCATGTTGGGCAGCAGGCACTCCGCCTTGATCTCCTCCGGCGGCAGCGCCCGCAGGAAGTCGTCCAAATATTCCTCCATCTGGTCGAAAATAGACGGCATAAAACCCCAGAAGTTCATGGACACCGGCATATCTGCCGCCAGCTCCCGGCGCTGACCGTCGGCCACGTCGGCGATGGTGCCGTCGGGGAACAGCTGGATCTTCAGAGCCTCGTGAATACCTGTCAGATGGCCATCCTCCACGTGGCATACACCACGGGACACGGTACCGTGGGCGCTGACGGTGTTGCGCAGCAGATAACCCACCATGGTGGCCTTTCCCTGCTGCGGCAGGCGGCCCAGCTCCTGATAGATGGCCCGGTACGCATCCACGCCGTAATAGTCGTCGGCATTGATAACGCAGAAGGGCTCCTGGACATAGGGCCGCGCGCACAGCACGGCGTGGGTGGTGCCGAAGGGCTTGGTGCGCCCGGCAGGCACGGTATAGAACGCCGGCAGACTGGAATAGTCCTGCACGGCATAGCAGACCTCCACCGGCTCCCCGTCCCGGGCCGTCAGGCCGGCAATGCGGTCGCCGCACAGCGTGCGCATCAGGTCCACCATGTCGTCCTTGATGATGAATACGATCTTGGTGAAGCCTGCCCGAATAGCGTCGTGAATGGAGTATTCCATGAGGATTTCGCCGCCGGGGCCAACCCCGTCCACCTGTTTATTTCCGCCATAGCGGGAGCCCAGCCCAGCCGCCATGATGACAAGCGCTGCTTTCATGTGTGTTTCCTCCTCGTTTCGCCGGCCCCGCTGTTCCGCAGCGGGTGCGGTATCTTGTTCCCATCATACCACATTTTTTCTGCCGCTTCAACCGTTTTACCCTCCGGTACCCTATCTTCGCCCGGTAAATACAGGGAAATTCATAATTTTGTTACAAATAAGGATGGAAATTTGACGCCGCAGGATATATAATAGGAGACTGTTACCATGTAAATTACAATGGGTGTGCTCTGCGAAGCGGCGCACCGGCGACTTATCCCAACACAAAGGAGAAACGCTATGGCAACTGAAAACACCTCCCCCCGCCGCAGCGGGGCGGATTGGTTTGGTCTGGCCGCCTTCGCTGTGCTGCTGATCAGCAGCACGGTGCTGGTGATTCGTCTGATCTCCACCCGGTTCCTGTCCACAGGCCATCTGCTGCTGGCCTCCGGCGCTCTGCTGGTGCTCAGCGGGCTTCATGGCTGGGTCCAGCTCCCCCGCCGGAACAAAACCGGCGGCAAGATCGTCTGCGGCGTCATCGCCCTGCTGCTGTCTGCCGCCATGATCTACGGCGCGGCGGCCCTGACCTCCGTGCAGCACGCCATTACTGACATCGCCGATAAATCTGCCGAAACCGACATTACCTGCGTCATCGTCAATGCCGATGACCCCGCCCGGAGCATTGACGATATCAAGGGCTATCTGCTGGGTATTCTGGAGGACCGGGACACGGAGAATACCCAGTCCCTGCTCCAACAGCTTCAGGAGAAGCTGGGCTCGGCGCACCACAGGGCCTACGCCTCCCCTGCCCTGCTGACGGACGCCCTGTATGACGATCAGGTGGGCGCCATTCTGCTGAACAAGGGCTACATTCCCCTGCTGGAGGAGCAGGAGGGCTACGCCGACTTTTCCGACCGCACCCGCATCCTGTATGAATACACCACCACCAAAGCCGTGGAGCCTACGCCTGCCGATGCCGATGCTCCGGTGGATGTGACCAAGGACCCCTTTGTGGTCTATTGCAGCGGCATCGACGCCCGCAGCAGCGACATCAGCATCACCAGCCGCAGCGACGTGAATATCCTGGCCGTGGTGAATCCCACCACCCGCCAGATCCTGCTGGTGAACACCCCCCGGGACTATTACCTGCCCCTGGCCCACAACGGCCAGCTGGACAAGCTGACCCACGCCGGGATCTACGGCACCGGCGAATCCATGCGGACCCTGGATAACCTGTACGGCACCCACACGTCCTTTTACATGCGTGTCAACTTCGCCGGGCTCACCCGGATCGTGGACGCTCTGGGCGGCGTAGACGTGTATTCCACAAAGGCCTTCTCCATGGGCGGCTACGATTTCACCGAGGGCGTGAATCACCTGAACGGTGAGGCGGCTCTGTGCTTCTCCCGTGAGCGCTATGCCTTTGCCGATGGCGACAATCAGCGGGGCAAAAACCAGATGGCCGTCATCCAGGCCATCATCAGCAAGGCGTCCTCCCCTGCCGTGCTGAAAAATTACCAGACGCTGCTGTCCTCCCTGTCCGACGCCTTTCTCACCAGCCTCAGCTACGACGACATCGCCGCCCTGGTGCAGATGCAGCCGAAGGATATGTCCGGCTGGCACGTTACCAGCTACGCCGTCTCCGGCTCCGGTGATACCTCGTATTGCTATGCTCTGGGCGATGCCGCCTGGGTCATGCGCCCCAATATGGACACCGTCAACACCGCCAAGGAGCTCATCCGCCAGGTCATGTCCGGCGAAACGCCTCAGCTCCCCTGAGCGGCACACGCAAAAAGATATAGAGAAAAAACAAGGAGAAAACCCATGAGCAGACGTCGCAGAAATGCCTATTCATCCTACTATGGCTCCCGGGGTGGGAGCCGCGGCCTGGCCGACTGGTTCGGGCTGCTTGCCCTGCTGTGCATGCTGGTGTGCAGCGTGATCCTGCTGGTGCGGGTGCTTGGCGCCGGTGTGCTGACCACGGCGCTGACCGTTGTGCTGATTCTGGTGCTGGTCCTTCTCAACGGGCTGCATGCCTTTGTGCAGCTGCCGGTGCGCCGCAATGTGGCCGGAAAGCTCATCTGCGCCGTGGTGGCGCTGGTGCTGTCCGCCGCCATGATCTTCACCTCCACCGCCGCCGGCTCCCTTATGAAGTTCCTGTCCAATATCACCTCCGGCGGCTCTGCCAAGACCACCACCTGCGTGGTGGTCCGGGCCGATGACCCCGCCGAGACCGTCAACGATACCTTCGGCTATACCTACGGCATCCTGGAAACCCTGGACCGGGAAAACACCGACGCCGCCCTCTCCCATATTGAGGACGGCATGGGCCAGGTAAAGACCGCCAGCTTCGGCACCCTCACCCAGCTGGCCGACGCCCTGCTGAACCGGCAGGTGGACGCCGTCATCCTCAACAACAGCTACTTCTCCGTCCTCAAGGGCACGGAGGGATACCAGAGCTTCTCCAAGGACACCAAGGTCATTTACCGCTTTTCCATCGACAAGGCGGACCCCGAGCCCATTGCTCCCAACGCCAACATCTCCCGGGAGCCCTTTGTGGTGTATTGCAGCGGCACCGACGAACGGGTGGATTATATCCCCCTCAACAGCCGCAGCGATACCAATATTCTGGCTGTTGTGAACCCCTCCACCCACCAGATTCTGCTGGTCAGCACCCCCCGGGACTATTACCTGACCCTTCCCTCTTACGGGCAGAAGGATAAGCTCACCCACTTCGGCCTCTACGGCATCGAGGAGTCCATCAAGGGCCTGGAGCAGCTGTATAACGTGGACGTGAACTATTACGCCCGGGTCCACTTTGCCGGTCTGGTGGGCGTCATCGATGCCCTGGGCGGCATCGACGTCAATTCGGACGTGGCCTTCAACACTGTGGGCATGGAGGTGCCCGACGAGGACGGCAGCGGCAACTTCCACTTCGCCGCCTACTCCTTCCAGAAGGGCGTGAATCACCTGGATGGCCGCCAGGCGCTGGCCTTTGCCCGTGAGCGGGACGCCTTCGACGATGGCGACATGCAGCGGGGCCGCAACCAGATGCTGGTAGTCCAGGGCATCGTCAATAAGGCGGCCTCCCCTGCCATTCTGAAAAGCTACCAGGATGTCCTGGCCGCCGCCTCCGACTCCATCGCCACCAATATGCCCAAGGAAGATATTATTTCCCTGGTAAAGATGCAGCTGCAGGATATGTCCGGCTGGAACATCACTACATACGGCCTTGCCGGTGAAAACAGCGCCGACTATTGCTACAGCCTGGGAAATGATGCCCGGTATGCCGTGGTCCTGCCCAATGAACAGATGGTCGCCACTGCCCAGGACCTGATCCAGCAGGTCCTCCGTGGCGAGACGCCCACCGTGAATCCCTGACGAAGAAAGGACGAAACGCTTATGAACGAACAAGAACAGCCCCGCCGGAGACGGCGCAGGCTCTACCGTACCAGCGCCGATTGGTTCGGCCTGGCCACTGTGGCCCTGCTGATGATCTGCAGTCTGGTGCTGCTGGTGCAGCTGATGTCCACCAAGCTGCTGACGGATCTGTACCTCATCGTCATTGAGGTGGTCCTGTTGCTGATCAACGCAGGCCATGTCATCATCCAGCTGCCCATCCGCCGGGTCAAGACCAGCAAGGTAGTCTGCGGCCTGCTGGCGGTGCTGCTGTCCGGCCTGATGCTGTATGGCTCCGTGGCTGCCGCCTCCGGCAAAAGCGCCCTGCTGGCCATTGCGGGCCACACCCTGCAAAAGACCACCTCCTATGTAGTGGTCATGGACGACGACCCTGCCCGCAGCATCGGCGATACCGTGGGCTACACCTTCGGCATCCTCAGCGAGGACGCCGACATCAGCGCCGACAATACCCAGGCCCTGCTGGACGATATCAAGGACGGCCTGGGCGGCCGTGTGGATACCAGCACCTGCACGGACCTGACCTCCCTGGCCGACGCCCTGTACGACGGCAACGCCGGGGCCATCATTCTCAACTCCAGCTATCTCACCACGCTGGACAGTCTGGAGGATTACAGCACCTTCTCCAAGGATACCCGCATCATCTATGAATTCAGCACCACCAAGGAGGTGGAGCCCATCAAGCCCAATGCCTCCATCACCTCCCAGCCCTTTATCGTCTATTGCAGCGGCATCGACGCCCGCAGCAGCGATATCAATATCCAGAGCCTCAGTGACGTGAACATTTTGGCGGTGATCCACCCCCGCACCCACCAGATCCTGCTGATCAATACCCCCCGGGATTATTATGTGCCCCTGGCCCGCAACGGGCAGCGGGATAAGCTGACTCACGCCGGCATGTACGGCATCGACGAATCTGCCGCCGTGCTGGGGAACCTCTACGGGGTCAAGGCGGATTACTATGCCCGGGTGAATTTCGCGGGCCTGAAGAAGATCGTGGATGCCCTGGACGGCGTGGATGTGAACTCCGAACACGAGTTCACCACCGTTGGCATGGAGGTGCCTGACGAAAACGGCGACGGCGTCCACATGGCGGGCTACACCTTCACTCAGGGCATCAACCACCTCAACGGAGAGCAGGCCCTGTGCTTCGCCCGGGAGCGCCACGCCTTCGGCGACGGCGATAATCAGCGGGGCCGCAACCAGATGGCCGTGATCCGCGCCATTGTGGACAAGGCCTCCTCCCCTGCTATCCTCAAGGGATATCAGAAGGTCCTGGACGCCGTGTCCTCCTCCTTCATCACCAGCCTGACCTACGAGGACATCAGCAGCCTGGTGCAGATGCAGCTGCGGGACAACGTCCATTGGAACATCACCAGCTATTCCGTCAGCGGCGAAGGCGGCATGGAGCCGTGCTATTCCGCCGGCAACGAGACCCTGTGGGTCATGTGGCCCAACGCCACCCAGATCAATACCGCCAAGAGCCTGATTCAGCAGGTTCTGAACGGCGAGACCCCTGCCCTGCCCCAGGATTGACCACGCTTCCCCATGCAAAACCCCATGCAGAATGCCCGGTGCTGCCGGGCATTTTGCAAGAGAGATTTCGCTCCGACCCGTGCGTTTCGGTGGGCTGTAAGCCCGCCGAAACGCACTCTGGCCGCGCAAAGAGAATAGAAAGAGAAAGAGGAGAACATCACCGTGCAAAAGAAAACCCTGGGGCATCTCTATGCCCTGTTTACCATTCTGGTCTGGGGCAGCTGCTTTGTGCTGACCAAGGTCATGCTGACGGCCTACACCCCCACCCAGATCATCCCCCTGCGGATGGGCCTTGCCTACCTGACCCTGTGGGCCCTGCGGCCCAGGACCCTGAAGCTCCCCTGGAAGGATGAGCTGATGTTCATCCTCATCGGCATCACCGGCGGCAGCGTCTACTTCTTCCTGCAAAATACCGCCGCCGCCCATACCTCCGCCGCCAACGTCAGTATTCTGGTATCCATGTCCCCTATTCTGACGGTGATCCTGGCGCAGCTGTTCTCCCGCAAGGGGGAAAAGCTGGGAAAGCTGGTGTATATCGGCGCGCTGGTAGCCATCGTCGGCGTGGTGCTGGTGGTGCTCAACGGCACCCTGTCCTTTCACCTGAGCCCCCTGGGCGACCTGCTGGCCCTGGCCGCTGCCCTGATGTGGGCTGTGTACTCCATCCTGGTGAAGAAATATACCGAGCGGTACGACAACTTCCTGGTGACCCGCCGGGTGTTCCTCTGGGCCTTCCTCACCTCCCTGCCCCTGGTGCTGCTGACGGACGGCATGCCCAGCCTGTCTCCCCTGTTTTCCCAGCCGAAAATTCTGGTTTCCTGGCTGTTTCTGGGCGTGTTCGGCAATGCGGTATGCTTCGCCATCTGGAACATCGCCTTCAAGCGTCTGGGCGTGGTGGTCACCAACAACTATCTGTACGCCTCCCCCTTTGTCACCGTGGTGGTGGGCTGGCTGCTGCTGGGCGAGAAGATCAGCTGGATGAGTATTCTGGGCGCGGTTCTCATCACCCTGGGCGTGATCTTTGCCAACAAAGACGGCAGCCAATCGTAACGCCATGGACATTCGCAGAGCAGCACCGGCGGATGTACCCGCCATTCTGGAGATTTTCCGCATCGCCAAGGCATACATGGCTGCCCACGGCAACGCCGGTCAGTGGGGCGGCGATTATCCCGGTCTGCCGGAGCTGCTGCCGGACATTGCCCGGGGCCACAGCTATGTCCTGACAGACGGCGGCGTCATCGTCGGCACATTTTCATTTATCATCGGCGACGAACCTACCTACCGGATGCTGCTGAACGGCCATTGGCATGCGGACCGGCCCTACGGCACCATCCACCGCCTGGCCTCCAAGGGAACCGCCCACGGCGTGGCCCGGGCCTGTTTTTCCTTCTGCCTCGGCATCATGGACTATGTCCGCATCGACACCCATGAAAACAATCATACCATGCAGTCTGCCATCACCGGCTACGGTTTCCGTAAATGCGGCAATATCTATGCCTCCAACGGCACCCTGCGCACGGCGTATGATTTCATCCGGCCATAAGCGCTGCAAATAATCAAAACCTCCGGCCGAAGCCGGAGGTTTTGATTATTTGCATTTATACGAACCATTCGTTTTCCGCCCGGCGGGTGTAAACGTCCTCCAGCTCGTGCTGGTGAAACAGGTATCCGGGATCGTCAAAATACTTGGCTCCGGCAGGGCACTTTTTTACGCAGGCGCAGCACTTGATGCAGATGCCATTGACCCGGGACACATCCGCCGGGTCAATGGAGCCCATAGGGCACAGCTCCGCGCACAGACCGCAGCCGCCGCACTTTGCCATGTCCGTTCTGGGTTTTACCTTCAGGATGCTGATGGGGTTTCCGTGGCGATCCCGTGGGGTGTAATAGGGGCGGATGGGTGTTTCCCCCCGGACGGCAACAGGCGTATTCTCTGTCCCGGCTTGTCCCGCTAATTTCCCGCAGATTTCCCGGGCAAAGGCGGGATGTCCCGCCATATCCCGATCGTCCGGACGGCCCGCGCCCAGGGTCCGGGAGAAGCTGTGCTCCCCCACGAAGGCCCCTGCCGCAATACAGCCGAAGCCGTCTGCCTGGAGCAGGTCCCGCAGCTCGATCAGCGCGTCATCATAGTTCCGGTTGCCGAACAGCACCACCGGCACCGCCAGCGCGCCTCCGCCCCGGACCTTTTCCCGCAGATACGGCAGCAGCACATTGGGCACCCGCCCGGCATACACCGGCGTTCCGAATACCACCAGATCCCTCTCGCAGAAGGAAAGCTCCTTCTGCCGGGCCTGGGGCCGGGTAAAGTCAAAGCTGCGGCAGGGCACGGAAAGCATCCGGGCCAGCTCTCCGGCAACGCTGCGCACCGTGCGCTCCGTGGTGCCGGTACCGCTGAAATAAACGGCCCAAACGGTTTTCGGCGTCATGGTTTTACCCCTTTTCTCTCTGTTTTTTGGGTTTTACAGGCTGAAATCTTCCTCCTTCAGCCCGTCGGTGGACAACTGAGCCGGACGGGGCGGAACCCGCTTCAACGGGTCGTAGCGGAAGCGGAAGCAGTGGTTTTCCGCCGCCACGATGCCCTTTTTCATGCAGGCCACCTGCGTCTCATTGATGCGGACCCCCTGAGCGCAATAGGCGCAGCGGGGCTCGATATCCTTGCGGAACAGCATGAAACCGCCTCCTTACAGGGTGTCCAGCCGCACCTTGCCATCCTCTGCGGTGGCCCGCAGCTGGGTGATGGGGTGCTCGAAGCTGTCGATGATCTGAACCGCCATGGGGTCCTCCAGCTCCTTCTGGATGCAGCGGCGCAGATTCCGGGCGCCGTAGGCCGCAGAATAGGAGGATTTCACCAAGTGCTCCACCAGCGCGTCGTCATAGGTGAAGGTGTACCCCTTCTCCCGCAGGGAATCCCGCAGCTCATCCAGCATGATCCGGGCGATGGCGGCAAAATTCTCCTCCGTCAGCTGGTGGAAATAGACGATCTCGTCCACGCGGTTGATAAATTCCGGACGCAGGAATTCCCGCAGAGCCTTCATGGTGCGCTCACGGCCCTGGTCGTCGGCGCTGCGGCCAAAGCCCACGGAACCGGCGGCCTTGTCGGACCCGGCGTTGGAGGTCATGACGATGACGGTGTTTTCAAAATTCACCTTGCGGCCATGGGCATCGGTGATCTCGCCGTCGTCCAGAATTTGCAGCAGGATGTTCAGCACATCCGGATGGGCCTTTTCGATCTCGTCGAACAGAATGACAGAATAAGGCTTGCGGCGGATCTTCTCCGTCAGCTGGCCTGCCTCGTCATAGCCCACATAGCCCGGAGGCGAGCCCACCAGACGGGAAACAGAGTGCTTTTCCATGAACTCGGACATATCCAGGCGAATCAGCGCATCCGGGGTGTTGAACAGGTCGGCGGCCAATTGCTTTACCAGCTCCGTCTTGCCCACGCCGGTGCTGCCCACGAAAATAAAGCTGACGGGCTTGTGCTTGGGGGAAATACCCACCCGGTTGCGGCGGATGGCGGCGGACACGGCGGAAACCGCCTCGTCCTGGCCCACGATATGCTGCTTCAGACGCTCCTCCAGCTGGGACAGGCGGCGGAATTCCTCCTCCTTGATCTTGCTGGCAGGAATCTTGGTCCACATCTCAATGACCCGGGCAATATTGTCCATGGTCAGCTGGGGCGTACCCTTGGCCTCCAGGGCAGACAGCTCCTGCTGCAGCCGCAGCTCCTGGCTGCGGAGCTCGGCAATGCGGGCATAGCGGGCGTCCAGCTCCTCCTGGGACAGCTCCTGCCCCTCCGGCGGCTGGGCGGACATCAGGGTCTCCCGCTCGAAGGTGACGTTCTCCAGGTCCCGCTTGACCTCCATGCGGCGGTTGATGTCCGGGTCGTGGAGGTTCATATCGGAGCAGGCCTCGTCGATAAGGTCAATGGCCTTATCCGGCAGGAACCGGTCGGTGATATAACGCTCGGACAGCGCCACCGCCTGGCGCAGCACCCCCTGGGGGATGGAAACGCCGTGATACGCCTCGTAGTAGTGGGCGATGCCCTGGAGGATCTTCAGCGTATCCTCCAGGCTGGGCTCGTTGACGGTGACCGGCTGGAAGCGGCGCTCCAGGGCGGTGTCCTTTTCAATATGCTTGCGGTATTCGTTGAAGGTGGTGGCGCCGATGACCTGGATCTCGCCCCGGGACAGGGCAGGCTTGAGGATATTGGCGGCGTTCATGCTGCCCTCGGCGTCTCCGGCCCCAACAATGTTGTGGACCTCGTCGATGACCAGGATGATATTTCCCAGCTTGCGGATCTCCTCAATAAGGCCCTTCATACGGCTTTCAAACTGGCCCCGGAACTGGGTCCCGGCTACCAGCGCCGTCAGGTCCAGCAGGTATACCTGCTTATCCCGCAGTTTGAAGGGCACGTCGCCGGCCACAATGCGCTGGGCCAGACCCTCGGCAATGGCCGTCTTGCCCACGCCGGGTTCGCCGATGAGGCAGGGGTTGTTCTTCTGGCGGCGGTTCAGAATCTGCACCACACGCTGGATCTCCTCCTCCCGGCCGATGACCGCGTCCAGCTTGCCGTCCCGGGCCCGCTGGCTGAGATTGATGCAGTAGCTGTCCAGATACTTGTGCTTTTTGTCGGCCTTGCGGCCCTTGGGAGTCTCCTCCCGGCCGGAGGGCGCGTCGGACTTCTCCGCCGGGGGGTTGCTGCTTCCGAACAGGCGGTTCAAAAACGGGAAGGTGGCGGTCTTGCCGCTTTCCTCATCATCGTCACCGTCGTCGTCCTGGGCCTCGGTCATGTCGCTGAGCTCCTCTGCGCCGCCGAAGGCCTGCATCATCTCGTTGTTGATGTTCTCCAGATCCTCCGGGGAGATGCCCATTTTCTTCATCATCTCCTCCACCTGGGGCAGGCCCAGCTGGGCGGCGCATTTCAGGCACAGGCCCTCGTTGACCATCTCGCCCTTTTCATTCTGCCGGGAAATAAAGACCACGGCCACATTTTTCTTACATTTGGAACAAAGAGTCGGTTGCATGGTTTTCCTCCGTTATGCGGGTAAATTGGTCACAGCGTCGCCAGGAGCCCCAGCGGCGTGTGGGTTGCAAAGAATTTCAGCAGGGTGGTCTTTTCCACCAGCTCTGGGGTGATGAGCCATCCAAAGCGCTGCATGGCCCATACGGCCACAAACAGCGTGAGGCCGCCGCACACCAGACCCAGGGCCGCTCCGCCCAAGCCGTTGACGGTGCTGACCAGGGGGAGCCTGGTGACAATGGCATTCAGCGGCTTCATCAAAAGCCACAGCAGCACCAGCAGGATCAGGAACACCACCACATACACCGCCGTCCCCGCCACGGAACGGGCGATGCTCTGGGCCACAGCCCGGATGACGGTCTCGCCGGTTTGCTGCACCCGCTGGTGAACGGCATCCAGCATCTTCTGGAGGCCGCTGCCCCGGAAGCTGAATGCCTGGAGCATCTGTCCGGCGTCGGCGGCGTGGCTCTCCTCCAGCTTCCGCTCCACCCGCTGGGTGACCCGGGGCTCGATCCACTGGGCCACAGGCTCCGTCAGGTGGTCGGCGGCCCAGGAGGCGCCCCACAGGGCCACCAGAACAATCAAGAGGCCCGCCAGGCTTTTCAGCAGGCCACGCCTGGCGCCCAGCCAGGCGGCGGCCACCAGCGCGGCCAGCACCAGAATATCGGCAAACAGGGACATAGGCATTTCTCCTTTCGGGGTCAGGGCAGGAACACGCTGGCGGCAGCGGAGCCGGCCAGCACCGCAGAGCCGTCGCCGCGCATGAGGACATCCCCGGCGCTGCTGACGCCCTGAAGCGTGGCGTATTCCTTGAGGTTCTTATTATAAATCACCAGCCGGTCGGCAAACAACACCGCCACATACCGGCCGGAGGCGGACATGCTCAGCACATCGCCATCCAGGTCCAGGGAGCCCAGCTCCTTGCCGTCGCCGTTCACCGTTACCAGCCGCAGCTGGCTGCCCACCTTATAGCGGCCCAGCAGCACGGCGGCATAGCCGTCGCCCTCCAGGCTGCACCGGCGCAGCACGCCGCCGTCATAGCTGTAGGACGCGGCGGCGCGGCCCTTCCGGTCGATGAAGTGGAGGCCATCCTCCGCCACGGCGCAGTAGCGTTTTCCCACAAGGCCCAGGTCGTACACCGCTACACCTGCCAGATCGCAGGAGGCATAGGGGTCCTGGCGGTTCAGCTTGTAGAGAACCACGCTGCTGGTGAAGGCGCCCTGGGACTGGCCCATGGTGACGGCGGCCATCTCCTGACCGTCTCCGGACACGGAGGCAGTCATCAGGAAGCTGTCGGCAGAATGAAAGGCAAACTCCTTTACACCATTCTCGTCGTACACCTCCACCGCGGCCTTATACCCCCGCTCGTTGATGGTGACGGCCAGGCGGCCCTCCTGGGTGAGGGTGACGGATAAAATCTCGCCGCCGCAGGTGATCCTGCGGACAAGGCCATGGGTATTGAGCACATAGACGTCGGTGCCGCCGATGTCATAGGCGGCAGCAATGCCTTGATTCTGCGCTACTGTACAGGAGGTCCACTTTACAGTCTCATTACACACCACCTGGCCGTTTTCCTGCATCACCAGCAGCTGACTGTTGGTGACGATGGCCAGACTGCCGTCCAGTGAGGCGAAGCAGCTGGTGCGGTCGGCGGCATAGTGGTACAGCTGGGCGCAGCCCGTCTCATCTTTTTTTGCCCGGGCATAGGTGATGCTGCGGCGCAGGCCGTCAAAGGCGGTGGTATCCGTCAATGAGGCCACCAGCAGCACCGCCGCCAGCACTGCGGCGGCCACGGCAAACCATACGGGCTTCCAGTTCAGCTTCTTCCGCTTCTGTACCCGGCGGGGGGCATCCTCCTGGGGGTTGCCGCGGTCAAATTCCATCTGGTCCATTGAGTCTTTCATCTTCATACCACACCCTCGTCAGGTACAGACCTCCCGGCGGGGCAGTGGGCCCGGCCAGAGTACGGTTGCCGCTGTCCAGGATGGCGGGGATCTCCTCCGGCGTCAGCTTCCCCTCTGCCGCATAGAGCACCGTGCCGGTAATGGCCCGTACCATATTATACAAAAAGCCGTTGGCGCAGACCTTCAATTCCAAAAGGTCCCCCTGCCGCCGGACCCGGCAATAGTAGATGGTGCGGACGGTGCTGCGGACGTTGGTGCCCACGCTGCGCACGGCGGCGAAATCGTGGGTCCCCTCGAACATCCGGGCAGCACGGTCCATGACCTCCTCGTCCAGGCGCTTGGGGTAAAAATACGCTCTGTTTACGTAAAACGGGTTCTTTACCCGGGAATTGTAAATGCGATAGGTGTACTCCTTTTTGATGCAGGAGCCGATGGCGTTGAAATCCTCCGCCACCTCATAGGCCGCCTTCACCACGATGTCCTCGGGAATATGGGTGTTCACGGCGAAGGGCAGCCGGTCCACAGGAATGCGGGAATCAGTGCGGAAATTGGCCACATAATGCTCGGCGTGGACCCCGGCGTCGGTGCGTCCGCAGCCGGTGCACTTGATGGGCTGGCCGCACACCATGGACAGGCCCCGTTCCAGGGTCTGGGCCACGGTGGTCTCAGTTTTCTGCACCTGCCACCCGTGGTAGGCGGTGCCGTTGTACATCAGGATCAGGGCGATGTTGCGCATAACGTACCTCTCAGATTCCCAGCCGGCCCAGGGCGATGATCCCGGCCGTCAGGGCGATGAAGCCCAGCAGCACCCAAATGTCGGCGGCGCGATACCGAAGCACATGGAGGGCGGTGCGGCCCTGGCCGCCGTGGTAGCAGCGGCACTCCATGGCCGTGGCCAGCTCGTCGGCCCGGCGGAAGGCACTGATGAACAGGGGCACCAGAATGGGCACCAGGGCCCGGGCCCGCTGGAAGATATTGCCGGATTCAAAGTCCGCGCCCCGGGCCTTCTGGGCGGACATGATCTTGTCCGTCTCCTCAATCAGCGTGGGGATGAACCGCAGGGCAATGGACATCATCATGGCCAGCTCATGGATGGGCAGGCGCAGCTTTTTCAGCGGCGACAGCAGACTCTCCAGCCCGTCTGTCAGGGAGATGGGGCTGGTGGTATAGGTCAGCAGGAAGGTGCCCATGATGAGCATCACAATGCGTAGGATCATGTAGATGGCGGAGCGCAGACCCTCCTGGGTGATATGGCTCAGCAGCCAGCCGGTTCCCAAGGGCGTGCCGCTGGTGAAAAACAGGTTCATAATAGCCGTGAAGGCCACGATGATGTAAATGGGCTTCAGGCCCCGGGTCAGTGACCGGAAGGGCACCCGGGAAACAATGATGCACAGGGCCAGCAGCGCCGCCACGATGGCGTAGGTTACCACGCCCTTGGCATTGAACAGCGCCACGATATACAGGATCACCGCAATGAGCTTGGTGCGGGGGTCCAGCCGGTGGATAAACGTATCGCCGGGGAAAAACTGGCCCAGGGTGATATCCTTCAGCATACGCCCGCCTCCCCTCTGACGGAGAGCAGCGCCTGCTCCAGCTCGTCCACGGTGTAGACCGCCGCGTCGATCTCCAGGCCCATCCGGCGCAGAGCCAGGGCAATCTTGGTGGCCTGGGGCACGTCCAGGCCCACGTCCTCCAGATCGTCGGCCCGCCGGAATACCTGCCGGGGCGTGCCGTCCATATACACATGGCTGCCCCGCAGCACCAGGATGCGGTCCACGTTGCAGGCGATCTCCTCCATGCTGTGGCTCACCAGAATGACGGTGGTGCCGCGCTTTTGGTGATAGGCCCGGATCTGGGCCAGAATGGCCTCCCGGCCCCGGGGGTCCAGCCCCGCCGTGGGCTCGTCCAGGATCAGGACCTTGGGCTCCATGGCGATGACCCCGGCGATGGCTACCCGGCGCTTCTGGCCGCCGGACAGGTCAAAGGGCGACTTGTCCAGCTGGTCCTCCGTCAAACCCACCAGGGCGGCGGATTCCCGGACCCGGCGGTCGATTTCCTCCTTGGAAAGGCCCATGTTGCCCGGGCCGAAGGCAATATCCTTGTACACCGTTTCCTCAAACAGCTGGTACTCCGGGTACTGGAACACCAGGCCCACCTGAAAGCGGACCTGACGAATTTTCTTGGGCTCGGCCCAGATATCCTTCCCGTCCAGCAGGACGCGGCCCTGGGTGGGGCGCAGCAGCCCGTTGAGATGCTGGATCAGGGTGGACTTTCCGGAGCCGGTATGGCCGATGATGCCCAGAAACTCCCCGGGCATCACGTCTATGCTGACATCCTCCACCGCGCTGCGCTGGAACGGGGTCCCGGCGCTGTAGGTGTGGGTCAGGTGCTCTACTCGAATGATCGGTTCCAACTTCGTTTACTTCCCTTCCGCGCCATGGAGCGCCTGGAATATGGCGCGGGCACACTCGTCAACGGTAATGGCCGTCAGGGGCAGGGACATGCCGTGCCCGTTCAGCCGGTGCAGCAGCTCCACTGTGTCCGGGGCCGCCAGGCCCAGGGAGCGAAGCTCCTCCACCCGGGAGAAAATGTCCCGGGGCGTGCCGTCCATGGCCACCACGCCGTCGTTCATCACGATGACTCGGTCGGCGTCCTCGGCCTCGGACATATGGTGGGTGATGTGAACCACGGTGATGCCCCGCTGGCGGTTCAGCCGGTGGACGGTGTCCAGCACCTCCCGGCGTCCGGCGGGGTCCAGCATGGCCGTGGCCTCGTCCAGCACGATGCATTCCGGCTCCATGGCGATGACCCCGGCGATGGCCACCCGCTGCTTCTGTCCGCCGGACAGCAGGTGCGGCGCATGGCGGGCGAACTCCGTCATGCCCACCGCCGCCAGGGCATCGTCCACCCGGCGGCGAATTTCTGCCGTGGGGACACCCAGATTCTCCGGGGCAAAGGCCACATCTTCCTCCACCACGTTGGCCACGATCTGGTTGTCGGGATTCTGGAACACCATGCCCACCCGGCGGCGGATCTCCAGCAGAAGGTCCTCGTCCTGGGTGTTCATGCCCTCTACATATACCGCGCCGCCGGAGGGCAGCAGCACGGCGTTGAAATGCTTGGCAAGGGTGGATTTGCCGGAACCGTTGTGGCCCAGCACCACCACAAAGCTGCCCTTTTCGATGGACAGGGTCACATCCTCCAGGGCTGTGGTCCGACGCTGGCCCTCCTCCACCGGGTAGGAGAAGGAGAGTGCATCGGTTCGGATCATTGCTTGCATTGGCTTTCTCTTTTCTGCGATATTTTTACTTGCTCATCCAGCGGCCCGTGGCGCCGCAGGGCAGCGCCATGCCGGAATCCGTACACGGCAGGCCCAGCTCGTCCCAGGTGACCCGGCCGCCAAAGCGCCGCCCCACCAGCATTTGCAGGATATAGCCCAGTACCGACGGGGCCAGCCCCGTGGTATAGGAGTTCAGGATCACGAACAGGGGCTTGTCCGACAGCACCCGGGCGCACAGCTTCACGAAGGGATAGAGATTCTCCTCCAGCTTCCACACCTCGCCGCCGGGTCCCCGCCCGTAGCTGGGCGGGTCCATGATGATGGCGTCGTAGGTTTTGCCCCGGCGGATCTCCCGCTCCACGAACTTGGCGCAGTCGTCCACGATCCAGCGGATGGGAGCGTCCTGGAGTCCGGAGACCCGGGCGTTCTCCTTGGCCCAGGCCACCATGCCCTTGGCGGCGTCCACATGGCAGACGCTGGCTCCGGCGGCGGCGCAGGCCACCGTGGCCCCGCCGGTATAGGCGAACAGGTTCAGCACCCGGATGGGGCGTCCCGCCTGGCGGATCTGCTCCATGGCGAAGTCCCAGTTGGCAGCCTGCTCCGGAAACAGCCCTGTGTGCTTGAAGTTCATGGGCTTCACCTGGAACCGCAGGCTTTTATAGGAGATGGGCCAGCTTTCCGGCAGCTTGTTCTTGTCCCAGTGGCCGCCGCCGGTGCTGGAGCGGCTGTACCGGGCGTTGGCCGTGCGCCAGCCGCGGTTTTTCCGGTCCGACTCCCAGATGGCCTGGGGGTCCGGCCGCACCAGGATCTGGTCGCCCCAGCGCTCCAGCTTTTCCCCGCCGCCGCAGTCCAGCAGCTCATAATCCTTCCAGCCATCCGCGATCCACATAATGGGTATACCTCCGCACATTAAATCAGTTTATTATACAATATCCCGGCCCCCAGCGTCAAGTGCGGCTTTGACATTCGGGGTGACGGCGTTTTGCCGGACAAAAAAAGGAGCCGCCCGCCTATGCGGGCAACTCCCTTTTTACAATTTACGGAATCAGCGCTCAGCCGTTCTCACGCATCTTGGCGAAGCAGTCGCTGCAATAAACAGGACGGTCGCTCTTGGGCTCGAAGGGCACACGGGCCTCGCCGCCGCAGGCAGCGCAGGTAGCGGTGAAGAACTCCCGGGGGCCGCGGGCGGCGTTCTTGCGAGCGTCGCGGCAAGCCTTGCAGCGCTGGGGCTCGTTCTGGAAGCCGCGCTCAGCATAGAACTCCTGCTCACCGGCGGTGAACACGAACTCCTTACCGCACTCCTTGCAAACCAAAGTCTTGTCTTCGTACATGATTTTACCCTCTCTTTGAGATGAAATATATTGCGTTCAGCTGTTGCTGATATCGCCGGATGAAAGCTGCCGCGCCACTTTGCGGCGGATCCGCTGCACGGCGTTGTCCACCGATTTGATGGGCCTGCCAACAGTTTCCGCGATCTCACAGTATGCGAGACCGTCTAAAAATAACCCTAAAATCTTTTCCTCGAAAGCGGACAACTGTTTGCGGGTATTCTCCAGCAGACTGGCAGCCTTTTCTCTGTCGATCAACATCAGCTCGGGATCGACCTGTGCGAAGGTGGGACTTGCGTTCAGAAGCGAGGGATTCAAGGGGACGGATTGATTGAGCGGTGCGTTTTTCTGGCTGGCGTCGCGCTTGAGCGCGGAACACACCTGTTGATGGATGCATAGACCCGCAAAGGGACGAAACAGAGAAGAACGGGCGGGGTCAAACTCCCGCATGGCCTTGATGAGGCCAAACATTCCCTCCTGCATCAGGTCCTCAGTGTCGCCGCCGATGAGAAAATACGGACGGGCACAGGCACGGACCAGCCAATGATACCGGGTGGCCAAAACATCCTCCGCCTGACGCCGGCCCGCACGACCCAGAGCACAAAGCTCTTCATCGGACAGGTTTTCTAATTGGTCATAGCGAAGTCCAGTATCCAAAACCATAGACATTATACCTTTTCACTAAATAATTTGTCAAGCCTTCTGGGGAAATTTGTGTATCCTGTGATGAAAATCACAGTTTTTTTATGAAATCAGCCAAAACAGAGGCCACCTGATGGGCGATTTCCGTGGTTTTCGCCTCTACCATGACCCGAATCAGGGCCTCGGTGCCGGAGGGACGGATGAGAATGCGGCCCTGGCCGTTCAGCTTTTCCTCCCAGCGGCGGGTCTCCTGCCGGAGACCTTCGTCGGCCATGATGCGCTCCTTGACACCGGGCGTGTGGGGCACATCCACGTTGATGAGCTCCTGGGGATACTGGGGGCAGCGGGCAGCCAGCCGGGAGGCCGGAACGCCGCTGCGGCGCAGAGTCTGCAGGAACTGCAGGGCCGTCAGCTCACCGTCGCCGGTGGTGGCATATTCCCGGAAAATGGTGTGGCCCGACTGTTCGCCGCCGATGGCAAAGCCGTCGGCGAGCATCTTCTCCAGCACATGGCGGTCGCCCACGGCGGTGCAGACCAGGTCCAGGCCGTTCTCCCGGCAATATTCGTGCAGACCCAGGTTGGACATCACTGTGGCAACAACGGTGTTGCCGGAGAGCTTCCCCTGACGCTTCAGCTCGGAGGCGCACACGGCCATGACCTTGTCGCCGTCGATGGTCTGGCCTTTTTCGTCCACCAGCAGGCAGCGGTCGGCGTCACCGTCGAAGGCAATGCCCAGATCATAGCCGCCGGAGACGACGCCCTGGGCCAGGGACTCCAGGTGGGTAGAGCCGCAGCCGTTGTTGATATTGACGCCGTCGGGCTCCGTATGGATGAAGTCGGCGCGGAGGGGCAGCGCACGGAACAGGTCCGGGGCCGTGGCGCTGGCGGCGCCGTTGGCGCAGTCCACCAGCACCCGCAGGCCGGTAAGATCGCAGTCGATGCTGCCCAGCAGGTGCCGGATATAGGCACTTTGCAGGGCGTGCATGCCGTGGTGACGGCGGCCCACCGTGCTGTCCGCAGCAGGCTGGAGCTGGACATGATCCAGGATCAGACGCTCCACCTGCTCCTCCATCTCGTCGGACAGCTTGTAGCCCTGCCCGTTAAAGACCTTGATGCCGTTGTAGGCATAGGGGTTGTGGGAGGCGGAGATGACAATGCCGGCATCGGCGCGCTGCTGCACCGTCAGGAAAGCCACCGCCGGGGTGGGAATGGTGCCCAGAGGCATCACGTCGCCGCCGACGGAGCAGATACCGGCCATGAGAGCCGCCTCCAGCATGTCGGAGGAAATGCGGGTGTCCTTACCGATGGTAACCAGCGGGCGGCTGCCCTTCTTTTCCGTCAGGACAGCAGCTACCGCCTGCCCAACGTGAAATGCCAGCTCTGCCGTCAGGGTCTGCCCCGCAATGCCGCGGATGCCGTCGGTGCCAAAGAGTTTTCCCATATTCCAATTCTCCTATTCGTTAGATTTCCAGCTGTTCCTGCCCCACGAAGTCCATGTGCAGGTGCTCGTATGCCTTACGGGTGACGCAGCGGCCCCGGGGGGTGCGGGTCAGAAAGCCCAGCTGCATCAGATACGGCTCGTACACGTCCTCCAGAGTCACGGATTCCTCGCCGATGGTGGCGGCCAGTGTGTCCAGTCCCACAGGGCCGCCGCCGTAGTTCTCAATGATGGCCCGGAGCATCCGGCGGTCCACCGGGTCCAGACCCAGATAGTCGATCTCCAGGGCCTGGAGGGCGTGGTCCGCCATTTCCCGGGTAATGGTGCCGTCGCCCTTCACCTGGGCAAAGTCCCGGACCCGCCGCAGCATCCGATTGGCGATGCGGGGCGTGCCCCGGGACCGGCGGGCGATCTCCATGGCACCCTCCGGCTGGATGGGAACACCCAGGATACCGGCGCTGCGGGTGACGATCAGGGCCAGCTCCTCCGGCGTGTACAGCTCCAGCCGCAGGGTAACACCGAAGCGGTCCCGCAGGGGGGCGGACAGCTGTCCGGCCCGGGTGGTGGCCCCGATGAGGGTGAATTTCGGCAGGTCCAGCCGGATGGAGTTGGCCGACGGGCCCTTGCCGATGATGATGTCGATGGCGTAATCCTCCATGGCCGGGTATAGGATCTCCTCCACGGAGCGGTTCAGCCGGTGGATCTCGTCCACAAACAGAATGTCGTTTTCACTGAGATTGGTCAGCAGCGCCGCCAGGTCCCCGGGCTTTTCAATGGCGGGGCCGGAGGTGATGCGGATGTTCACCCCCATCTCGGCGGCGATGATGCCTGCCAGCGTGGTCTTGCCCAGGCCCGGAGGGCCATGGAGCAGCACATGGTCCAGAGGCTCCGTCCGGCGGCGGGCCGCCTCGATGAAGATGGACAGGTTCTCCTTGGCCTTCTGCTGGCCGATGTACTCCCGCAGGGTGTGGGGCCGCAGGGACAGCTCGCCGCTGTCCTCCGGCAGGAAGCTCTTGGATACAAGAGGCTCCTCGTAGATGTCCGTTCCAAAGTCAATGCTCATGCATCCGCCTCCTTACCGCACCATTTTTTTCAGAGCCTGACGGATGATCTCCTCCAGGGGCAGGGCGTCCATGTCGATGCCCTTCAGGGCCAGGCCGATCTCCTGAGAGCCGTAGCCCAGCACCGCCAACGCGGCGGCGGCCTCACCGCCCTTGTCGCCGGGAAGGACCACGGGAATCGCGCCGCCGCTCTGGGCGGAGAAGCTGCTCTGATCCTTGGCCAGCTTGTCCTTCAGCTCCAGAATGATGCGCTGGGCGATCTTTTTTCCTATGCCCGGGGCGGCGGTCAGGGCCTTTTCGTCGCCGGTAACGATGGACAGGGCCAGATTCTGGGGCGACGTGGACGACAGCACCGCCAGCGCCGCCTTGGGACCTACGCCGGAGATGCCGATGAGCATCTTGAAGCTATTGAGTTCCGCCTGGGAGGAAAAGCCATACAGCTCGAAAATTTCCTCCCGGACGTGAAGATAGGTATACAGCTTGGCGCGCTCACCCTTTTTCAGCTGGGACAGGGTATAGTTGGTGGTGGCGCAGGCATAGCCCACGCCGCCGCAGTCGATGACGGCCAGATTGGGGCCGGTTTCGGCCACGGTGCCGTTTACATAGTAAAACATATCAGACGGTCTCCTTTACATCCGGGTCCTTCTGCCGCAGGAGGCTGGTGGCGCTGCGGGCACGGCACATGGCGATGGCCAGCGCATCGGCGGCATCGTCGGGCCGGGGAATGGACTTGAGCTTCAAAAGCCGCCGGGTCATGTCCATGACCTGGTGCTTGTCGGCCAGGCCATAGCCCACTACCGCCTGCTTGATCTGCATGGGGGTGTATTCATATACCGGCAGGTGCATCCGCTGGGCGGTATACAGGATAACGCCCCGGGCGTGGGCCACGGCGATGCCGGTGGTGATGTTCTTGCTGAAAAACAGCTCCTCGATGGACATTTCGTCGGGCCGGAACCGGTTGATGAGCGTCTCCATATCCTGGGCGATCTGCACCAGACGGGCAGCCAGCGGCTGGCCCGCCGGCGTGGTAATGGCCCCGTATTGGATCATCTGCTGCCGGCCCCCCTGGGTTTCGATGACGCCGAAGCCCACCGTGGCCACACCGGGGTCGATGCCTAATATGCGCATAGCCGCTCCTCCACCGTGTAATCGTCTTATTATAACAAATGTTCGTGTAAAAAGCAACACAGCACAGTAAAAAACTGCGCTGTGCTGATTCAGACGTCAGGCCAGAGGATGCGCCTTGTGATAGACATCTTGCAGACGCTGCTTGACAATCTGCGCATAGATCTGGGTGGAGGAGATGTCCGCATGGCCCAGCATTTCCTGAATGGAGCGCAGATCCGCCCCGTTTTCCAGCAAATGCACCGCAAAGGAATGGCGCAGGGTGTGGGGCGTGATGTCCTTGGTGATCTCCGCCTTCCCCTGATAATATTTCACGATTTTCCAGAAGCCCTGGCGGGTCATGCGCTGGCCGTTCATGTTGACGAACAGTGCCGGCTCCTCCTGGCCCGCCAGCCGGGGACGCACAGTCTGGATATAGTCACGCAGAGCCTTCACCGCCCGGGGATACAGCGGGATAATCCGTTCTCGTTTTTCGCCGCCGCAGCGCAGAAACGCCGCCTGCAGATTTACATCCTCCCGGTTCAGCGCAATCAGCTCCGACACCCGGATGCCGGTGGCGTACAGCAGCTCCAGCATGGCCCGGTCCCGGAACCCTTTTTCGTCCACGCACTTGGGCTGCTCCAGGAGCAGCTCCACTTCCCTGCCCGTCAGGATCTGAGGGCACTTCCGCTCCGCCTTTGCGGCGGCAATGCCCTTAGCAGGGTTGGCCTTCATGGCGTCGGAAACCACCAGGTAATTGTAGAACGATTTGATGGACGCGGCGCTTCGGATAACGGTGGCCGCCGAGCGGCCCCGGTCCGTCAGGTAGGTCAGATAATCGGACACGGCGGCAGACTTGACCCGGCGCAGGTCACTGCCCTCCGGCAGCCAGGCGCAAAACTGTGTGACGTCCCGGATATAGGAGCTGACCGTGTTGGCGGAAGCGTGCTTTTCCTGTTCCAGATAGATGCGGTATTGAGCGATATAGTCAGGCATGCGCGTTTCCTCCTCTCTCTTTTTACAGTACACGGGCGATGACCCATTGCAGCAGCCGGGGGGCCAGCGTCAGCTCCAGGGCCGTTCCCAGCAGCAGTATCAGGCAGCACAGCCCTGCCCGCCGCCAATAGGCGGCATCCGGCAGGCCGGTGCGCTGTCCGCTGCGGCGGTGCGCGGCGGCGGATAAACCCTGCACCGTCAGAAGCAGGGTGCAGGGCAGAACGAACAAGCAGCGGGGGCCAAAGGCCGCCAGGGCCAGATACACGCCGCCGCGGCCCAATGCCCGGGCGAAGCAGCCCACGGAAAACGACAGAAAAAAGCCCTGTACCACGGACAGAACCGGCAGCAGAACCAATCCCGCTGCCGTAAGGCCCAGAAGCAGCGCAGCCGCCGGATATCGGAAATAGGCCGCGCCCACGCTGAGCGCCGAGGCCGAAGGCCCTTGGCCATTCGCTGTGGCCTGGGCGTATTCATGCAGATAATCGCTGAGCTCCTGGCGGTCCTGCTGGGGCACAGCCCGGCAGACGGCAAAGCCCAGTGCAGCACCCAGGCACAGCAGCAGGCACACCAGTACCAGCGCCGGAAGCCTCGGGGCCTGCGTCCTTACGGGAAACAGCTTCATTTGCACACTCACCTCATCTGATTCTATGAGACAAGCAGGGCAAATAGAAGCCATTAGCCCAGCAAAAGGGACGCTCTCTAATATAGGCCAAAAACACCGCCGACGCAAGGCTTTTTTAGACAGTGAAAGCAAGTTTGTGAGTTATGTTAAATTGTTATGTAAACTGGTTTATGTAAACCGCTTGGGTGGGAGACGCCGAATAGCCCTGCGTGGGCGGAAAAGGGCAAGATATGGGATGCGGAGCATTCACCGTGTCCCATATCTTGCCCTCACAGATGATCACGATCTGTATAGTCCGGCGTCAAGTGTTTTTTCGCCGCCGGTGCATTTTCGTGATTTTCACCATGGCCTATTTCCGCCTTGCGGGCTTCCGGATCGGTGCGCGGGGGTCCCGGCGCTTTTTCCGGGGCCTCCCGCTGCCCAGCAGCCCCGCCGCCGCGGCGCCCGCAAACAGGGCGGCAGTCAGATACAGGCCGCCCTCCCGGAAGGACGGGTCTCCCAGAGCGATGCCTGCCAGCCATGCCAGCGGGTACGCAGCCAGAGCCGCTGCCAACGCCGCCGGCAGGGTCCCCTCTCCCCTGCCCCGGATGGCCAGACGCGCCCCTGCGAAGGATGCCAGCACCCAGCAGCCGCAGCTCCAGGCCAATGTCCCGGTTTCCGGCAGCACCCCCTTCACCACCAGCAGCGCCCCCAGAGCGCAGCCACCTGCCGCCGACAGCAAAATAGCGCACGCTCCCAGCCAGGTCCGTTTTCCCAGGATAGCCCCCAGCACAGACATAAAAAGACCTCCCCTTGCCGCTTTTTCTAAGCGTATGCAGGGGAGGTCTGCTTATGACGGAGAAATTACTCCTGATCGTCTTTTCCCTCGGCCTCAGTTTCGGCGGGAGTCTCCTCCACGGGGGGCTCGGCAGGCTTCTCGGCCTTCTTGGACTTGCGGCTGCCGCGCTGAGCAGCAGCGGCCTGCTCGTCCAGGGTGCCCACAGAGCCGATGGCGGACTTCAGGAACTCGATGCGGACCCGGTCCTCGCTGGTCTCGATGACCACGGTGCGGTCGGTGATGGCCACGATGCGCCCATACACGCCGCCGATGGTGGTCAGCCAGTCGCCCTTCTGCAGAGAGCTGCGCATTTCCTCGGCCTGCTTTTTCCGCTTGCTCTCCGGACGGATGAGCATGAAGTAGAAAATGGCGACCATCAGGACGATCATCAGGATAGACATACCGCCGCCGCCGGAGTTGGTACCGCCGGCCATGGAGGCGGCATAGGCAAATTCAATCATGGGACAAAAACTCCTTCTTTACGAATATAGCGTTATTATACAATAACTCTCTCCCCTTTTGCAAGGGGGACAGGCGAGTTTTTTCGGAAATCTTGCTCAGAGAGAACCGTCAGATCCTTCCGCTGAGCTTTTCGCTGTACTCCCGGCGGAAGTCCGCGAAGCACCCGGCGTCCAGGCTGTCGCGGATGCGCTGGGCCAGCTTGTTGTAAAAGTACAGATTATGCATCACCGCCAGGCGCATGGCCAGCATCTCCTCCGCCGCGAACAGGTGGCGGATGTAGGCCCGGCTGAACCGGCGGCACACCGGACAGTCGCATTCGGGATCGATGGGCCGGTCATCCAGCTTGTACTTGGCGTTCTTGATGTTCATGGCTCCCTGCCAGGTAAAGAGCTTCCCGTGCCGGGCATTCCGGGCAGGCATGACGCAGTCGAAAAAGTCCACGCCGCGGGCCACGCCCTCGATGATGTTGCTGGGAGTGCCCACGCCCATGAGATACCGGGGCTTGTGGGCGGGCATATAGGGCTCCACCGCCTCGATGATCTGATACATGACCTCCGTGGGCTCCCCTACCGCCAGTCCGCCGATGGCGAAGCCGTCGCAGTCGATTTTGGCGATCTGCTGCATGTGCCAGACCCGCAGGTCCTCATAGGTCGCTCCCTGGTTGATGCCGAACAGCATCTGCCGGGGGTTCACGGTATCGGGCAAAGCATTGAGCCGGTCGTGCTCCGCCTTGCACCGCTCCAGCCACCGGAGCGTGCGCTGGCAGCTGGTCTTGGCATAATCGTACTCTGCCGGGTTCTCCACGCACTCGTCGAAGGCCATAGCGATATCCGAGCCCAGGTTGGACTGGATGCGCATGCTCTCCTCCGGGCCCATGAAGATCCGGTGACCGTCCAGGTGACTGGCGAAGGTGACGCCCTCCTCCGTGATCTTCCGCAGGCTGGCCAGGGAAAACACCTGGAATCCGCCGGAATCCGTGAGAATGGGGCCGTCCCAGCGCATGAACCGGTGCAGGCCGCCCATCTGACGCACCACATCGTCGCCGGGACGCAGGTGCAGATGATAGGTGTTGGACAGCTCGATCTGACAGCCCAGGTCCCGCAAATCGAAGGCGTCTACGCCGCCCTTGATGGCGGCCTGGGTGCCTACGTTCATAAACACCGGAGTCTGTACCACGCCGCCGTGGGCGCACTGGAACTCGCCACGCCGGGCGTGTCCCTCTTTTTTGATGACTTTGAACATAGATTCTCCTTATTGAATGAACATCGCATCCCCGAAGCTGAAGAAACGATACTTTTCCCGGACCGCCTCACGGTACGCCGCCAGGATATGCTCCCGGCCCGCCAGGGCGGACACCAGCATGATCAGGGTGGATTCCGGCAGGTGGAAATTGGTGATCAGCGCATCCATGACCTTGAATCGGTAGCCGGGATAGATAAAAATATCCGTCCACCCGGCGCTGGCCGTCATGGTCCCATCCTCGGCAGCCCAGCTCTCGATGGTGCGGCAGGAGGTGGTGCCCACGCAGATGACCCGCCCGCCGTTTTTCCTTGTCTCGTTGATCAGGTCCGCCGTTTCCTGGGGAATGATGCAGTATTCGCTGTGCATCTCGTGGCCCTCGATCTCGTCCTCCTTCACCGGCCGGAAGGTGCCAAGGCCCACATGCAGTGTAACGTAACCTATCTTTACACCCATTGCCGTCACACGGTCCAGCAGCTCCTGGGTGAAGTGCAGGCCCGCCGTGGGGGCCGCTGCGGAGCCGTTGACCCTGGAGTATACGGTCTGGTAGCGCTCCTGGTCCTGAAGCTCCTCCTTGATGTAGGGCGGCAGGGGCATTTTGCCCAGCTTCTCCAGCACCTCCAGGAAAATCCCCTCATAGTCGAACCGCACCAGGCGGTTTCCGCCGGGCAGCTCCTCCACCACCTCCGCCGTCAGCTCTCCGTGGCCGAAGGACAGCTTGGCCCCGGTACGCATACGCTTGCCGGGCCGCACCAGGCACTCCCAGGTCTTTTGGCCCCGGTCAATGAGCAGCAGTACCTCGCAGGCGCCGCCGCCGGGCAGCCGGTGCCCCAGCAGCCGGGCCGGGAGCACCCGGGAATTATTGAGAATCAGGCAGTCGCCGGGCCGAAGATACTCCGGCAGATCGTAAAAATGCCGGTGCTGCCATGCGCCTATATTCTTATCCAGCACCAGCAGCCGGGAAGCGTCCCGACGCTGAATAGGCGTCTGTGCGATCAGCTCCGGCGGCAATTCATAATTAAAATCACTTGTTTTCATATTGTTCGTCCTGTTTCCGGTAAATTGTGCCAACGGCACCGTCAAACAAACAGTATAGTATATTTTCCTCGTTCCGGCAACCGTTTTTCGGAAAAAAGGAGAGAAAAACCGGATGTGGGGTACAGCACATCCCGGGCAGCACCGGAAAAATGCGGCCAAGGTCCGTTTGAAGTGCTTGACAACGGCGCGATCTGTGGTAAAATACAAGCGATAAAGGCAATGACGAGAAGAATCTGCCGCAAAATGCGCCGCAAGCGAGACGGGGATGGTGTGAGCCCGCCGGACGCCTGGCAGAGGGCCGTCTCTGAGCCGGCGGCGACGAGCCGCACGCCCCATCCCCGTTACCGGATGACTGAGATGACGGCTCCGGCCGTTAATTAGGGTGGTACCGTGAAGCATCGCTTCGCCCCTATGTGGGGCGGGGCGTTTTTGTGTTTTAGGAGGCGTATATGGAGCGACGTGTGATCTCTATGGACCGTGACCCCCGCCGGGAGCAGTTTCAGCTGTTCAGCGGCTACACCTTCCCCTACGCCGGGGTAACGGTGCAGCTGGATGTGACGGCTCTGGAGCTGCGGCTGCGGGCGGAGCACAAGCCTGTCTTTCTGACCATGCTGTATGTCATTCACCGGGCGGTGAACCGGGTGCCGGAGCTGCGGCGGCGCATTGAGGACGGCCAGGTGGTGGAGTACGACGAATGCCCGGTGTCCTTCACCGAGCTGAAGCCAGACGGCAGCTATGCATACTGCCGTATGGAGACGGCCCGTATCCCCTACGAATACTATATCGCCATGGGCCGCCAGCAGCAGGCGGCGGCCCGGCAGGGCGGCACCATTGAAACGGACCGGCAGGCAGAAAGTCCCTGTATCTTTGCCTCGTGCCTGCCGTGGCTGAACTATACGGCTCTGACCCACCCGGCCTGCACTCCGGCGGACAGCAACGTCCGGGTCAGCTGGGGGCAGCTGTTCATGCGCTGTGGCATGACCCAGCTGTCTGTATCCATCCAGGTCCACCACGCCCTGGCGGATGGGTGGCACATTGCCCGGTTTTACCGGGCCCTGGAGGAAGAGATCGCCGCCCTGTGCCCCACAGAAGAAAATCAGTAAAATACATTTGAAATAAAGGAGTAATGAACCATGTCCCATCCCTATCACGGCCTGAATGAACTGCGGGAGATGTTCCTGAGGTTCTTTGAAACCAAGGGCCATCTGCGGCTGCCCAGCTTTTCCCTGGTGCCCCAGAACGACAAATCCATCCTGCTCATCAATGCCGGCATGACCCCCATGAAGCCCTGGTTCAAGGGCGAGGAGGAGCCCCCCTGCCACCGGGTATGCACCTGCCAGAAGTGCATCCGCACCGGCGACATCGACAACGTGGGCAAGACCGCCCGCCACGGCACCTATTTCGAGATGCTGGGCAACTTCTCCTTCGGCGACTATTTCAAGCACGAGGCCATCGCCTGGAGCTGGGAATTCCTGACCAGCCCCCAGTGGGTGGGCCTGGAGGCCGACCGGCTGTACCCCTCCATCTATCTGGACGATGACGAGGCCTTCGACATCTGGAACAAGGAGATCGGCATTCCCAAGGAGCGCATTTTCCGCTTCGGCAAGGAGGACAACTTCTGGGAGCACGGCTCCGGCCCCTGCGGCCCCTGCTCCGAGATCTACTATGACCGCGGCCCCGAGTACGGCTGCGGCAAGCCCGGGTGCACCGTGGGCTGCGACTGCGACCGGTACATTGAGATCTGGAACAACGTGTTCTCCCAGTTTGACAACGACGGCCAGGGCCACTATACCGAGCTGAAGCAGAAGAACATCGACACCGGCATGGGACTGGAGCGTCTGGCCTGCGTGTGCCAGAATGTGGAGAGCCTGTTCGACGTGGACACCGTGATGAACATCACCCACAAGGTGTCCCAGCTCACCGGCGCTCACTACGGCGAGACGGAAAAGCGGGATGTGTCCCTGCGGGTCATCACCGATCACATCCGCTCTGCCACGTTTATGATCTGCGACGGCATCCTCCCCTCCAACGAGGGCAGGGGCTATGTGCTGCGGCGGCTGCTGCGCCGGGCCGCCCGCCATGGGAAGCTCCTGGGCGTCAATGAGCCGTTCCTGTATCAGGTGGTGGACACCGTGATCCATGAAAACCAGGGACAGTATCCTGATCTGCGGGAAAAGCAGACGTATATCACCAAGGTCATCCGCACCGAGGAGGAGAATTTCGGCCGCACCATCGACGGCGGCATGAAGATCTTCTCCGACCTGCTGGCGGAGCATCAGGCCAAGGGCGAGAAGGTGTTTTCCGGTGCGGACGCCTTCCGGCTGTATGACACCTTTGGCTTCCCCATCGACCTGACGGCGGAGATGGTGGCCGAGCAGGGCATGACCGTGGACGAGGAGAGCTTCCGGCAGCTGATGCAGGAGCAGAAGCAGCGGGCCCGGGAGGCCCGGAAGGCCCTGGGCGACCTGGGCTGGGCCGGCGTGGAGTTCGGCAAGGACATCCCGGCCACGGAGTTCGTGGGCTATGACCACGATGAGCTCGACGCCACGGTGGTGGCTCTGGTGGCCGAGGACGAGCTGCGGGGCGAGATCCCCGCCGGGTCCGATGCCGTGGTGGTGCTGGACAAGTCTCCCTTCTATGCGGAGATGGGCGGCCAGGTGGCCGACCACGGCACCATCAGCGCCCCGGGCATGCTGTTCACCGTGACGGACGTGCAGAAGAACAAGGGCGGCAAATTCATGCACTACGGGCAACTGACAGAGGGCGCCCTCCATGTGGGTGACACCGTACACGCCGCCATCGACACCCAGCGCCGCAAGGCCATCCGCCGGGCACACAGCACCACTCATCTGCTGGATGCGGCCCTGAAAAAGGTGCTGGGCGACCACGTGCACCAGGCAGGCTCCCTGGTGGAGCCGGACCGGCTGCGCTTCGACTTCACCCACTTTGAGGCCATCACCCCGGACCAGCTGCATCAGGTGGAGGAGCTGGTCAACGACGCCATCCTGGAGGGCTATCCCGTGGTGACGGAGGTGCTGCCCATTGAGGAGGCCAAGAAAAAGGGCGCCGTGGCTATGTTCGGCGAAAAATACGGCGATACCGTCCGGGTGGTGGAGATGGGCGATGTGTCCATCGAGTTCTGCGGCGGCACCCATGTGGACAACACCGCCAAGGCCGGTCCCTTCCGGGTGAAGTCTGAGACCAGCGTGGCCTCCGGCGTGCGCCGGATCGAGGCCACCTGCGGCAAGCTGAGCCTGCAGGGCATGGAGCGCAGCCAGGGCGTGCTGCACAAGGCGGCGCAGTTCCTGAAAACCGCACCTGCCGGACTGCTGGAGCGCATGGAGCAGCAGGCCAACGAGATGAAGCAGCTGCGCCAGGCACTGGATAAGCTGAAGGCCGAGGCGTCCCTGGGCGAGGCCAAGCAGTTCCTGGCCTCCGCCAAGACCGTGAGGGGCCTGCACGTTATCACCACCACCCGCACCGGCATGGACGTGGCCGCCATGCGTACCATGGGCGACTTCCTGCGGGATAAGGACCCGAGCGTGGTGGCCGTTATCGCCAGCATCAACGGCGAAAAGGTGTCCTTCCTGGCCGTGTGCGGCAAGGAGGCCGTGGCCCGGGGCATCAAGGCCGGCGACCTGGTCCGGTCCGTGTCCGCCGTATGCGGCGGCAAGGGCGGAGGCAAGCCCGATTCCGCCATGGGCGGCGGCACGGAGCTGCTGAAGGTGGACGACGCCCTGGCAGCCGTGGACGATTTTGTTTCCGAAAAAATCTCCTGAATCCGGGAGAGAGATCATAGAGAAAGGAGCATGACCATGCGAGACGACAACTGCCTGTTCTGCAAGATCGTTGGCGGGGACATTCCCTCCAACAAGCTGTATGAAGATGAGCTGTGCTATGCCTTTTACGACATCGCCCCCCAGGCTCCCACCCACTTTCTGGTGATCCCCAAGGATCACATTGGCTCCGTGGCGGAGGTAAACGGCGGCAACAGCGCCGTGGTGGCCCACATTTTTGAGGTCATCGCCCGGCTGTGCCGGGAGCTGGGCCTGGAGAGCTACCGGGTGGTGTCCAACATCGGCGAGCAGGCCGGTCAGAGTGTGCACCATCTGCACTTCCACGTACTCTCCGGCCGCGACATGACCTGGCCTCCGGGCTAAGGGCACGAAGCAGGCGTACATTCTTCTGGCCAGTCCCCTGAATACGCGAAGCGGCGGGACCCCATATGGGGTCCCGCCGCTTCAGCCTGTCAAAGGAGCGGTCCTCCTCATAGCGGAACAGGAAGCCTTCCGCCGAGGGAAAGCGCTCCTCCGTCACGGCGCAGCCCCGCAGCTGCGCCCACTGATGCAGAAGCTCTGATACATAGCCGGCGTCCCGGCTGTCGTCGTCGCAGATGGCGATATGATAGGTCATAGGGCCCCTCCCCTTTCAGCGTCCGGCGTGGAGCTTCCGGAACTCCGAGGGCAGCATGCCGAATACCTTTTTGAACTCCGCGGAAAACTTACTCTGACTCTCGTAGCCCACCGCCCGGGCGATCTGTGCCAGACTGTCTCCGGTGTCCAGCAGCAGGGACGACGCCTTCTCCATCCGGTGCTGCCGGATGTGGGCGGCGATGGAGCTGCCGTACTCTGCCTTGAACAGCTCCTTCATGGTGGAGGGGTTCATGAGAAAGTGACGGGACAGCTGCTCGATGGTGATGCGGCTGTCCAGATTCTCCGTCAGCAGGTCGTGGACCTGGTGGATGGCGCTGCGCTGCTGGGGCGTCAGGCCGGCAGCGTGCTCCCCGGCGTGGGCATCCAGAGGAGGCAAATGCGGCGCGTGAGACACCGCCTCCTCCCGGGGGCAGGTGACCTCCACCGTCCGCTCGATGACCTGATGCAGCAGGCCCGCCACCTCCGTGTCCGCCGCCCGGTAGTAGACCTCCTTGCCGATGCGGCGGCTGATGATAAGGCCGCTGTCCTTCAGCTGGCGCAGATGGTGGGAGGCGGCAGGGCTGCTCATGCCTACCATGGCCGCCAGGTTCACCACGCATTCCTCACAATGGCACAGCAGCCAGAAGATCCGCACCCGGCCGGCGTCGGACAGCAGGCGGCACAGTCCTGCCACCGCCTGAAAGCTCTCCGCCTCCTGCATGCAATGCTCCAGGCGGGACAGCTCCTCGTTGTTTCCGTGCCGGTGAGGCAGCTCCATATGATCCATAGCGCACACGCTCCTTTTCAAAAGTCACCCGTTCGGCAGTTCTTTTCGCCCGAACGGCAGGAATGGGGCAAAAGCCGTTGACTTCTGCCGATGCATCCATTATAGTACAGTCAACAAGATTAAACAAGTGCTTAATGGTTGAACCAAGCGGCCATTGGGCAGGAAAAGGAGCTTCTTATGAAAAAGACTTATCAGATCGAAGTGGACTGCGCCAACTGCGCCAACCTTATGGAGGAAGCTGCCAAGAAAACCGAAGGCGTGCAGGATGCCGTGGTGAACTTCATGACCCAGAAAATGATCGTGGAATTCCGGGAGGGCGCGGACCCCAAGGCCGTGATGAAAGCCGTTCTGAAAAACTGCAGGAAGGTCGAGGACGACTGCGAGATCTATCTGTAAAAACTTGGGACGTGCCGGAATTTCTTCCGGCACGCTCCGCTGAAAGAGGGGAAGGATCATGACCAAAAAGCAAAAGAAAATGCTCTGGCGCATCATTGCCACGGCGGTGATCATTCTGGTCATCAAGCTGTTTTCCATCGGAGGTATCGCCGGAACGCTGCTGTACCTGGCGGCGTATGGGATCATCGGCTATGATATCCTCCGCAAGGCGGGCAAGGGCATTGTCCGGGGTCAGGTGTTCGACGAGAACTTCCTGATGGCCGTGGCCACCGTGGGCGCCATCGGACTGGCGTTTTACGAAAAAAGCGGCGACTTTCTGGAGGCCGTGGCCGTGATGCTGTTCTATCAGATCGGCGAGCTGTTCCAGAGCTATGCCGTGGGCAAGAGCCGCCGCAGCATTACTGCCCTGATGGACATCCGGCCCGACTATGCCAATATTGAGCAGGACGGCCAGCTGACTCAGGTGGATCCCGGCGAGGTGCCTGTGGGGGCTGTTATCGTGGTCCAGCCCGGCGAAAAGGTGCCGCTGGACGGCGTGGTGCTGGAGGGCTCCTCCACGCTGAATACCGCCGCCCTGACCGGCGAGAGTCTGCCCCGGGACGTGACCGATGGCGATGAGATCGTCAGCGGCTGCATCAACATGACCGGCGTGCTGAAGATCCGCACCACCAAAGCCTTCGGCGAGTCCACCGTGTCCAAGATTCTGGAGCTGGTGGAAAATTCCAGCTCCCACAAGTCCAAGTCTGAGAACTTCATCTCCAAGTTTGCCCGGGTATATACTCCCGCCGTGTGCGCGGCTGCTCTGGCCCTGGCGGTGCTGCCGCCGGTGGTGCGCCTGCTGGCGGGGCTTGACGGAGACTGGGGTACCTGGCTGTACCGCGCCCTGTCCTTCCTGGTGGTCAGCTGCCCCTGTGCCCTGGTCATCAGCATCCCCCTGAGCTTCTTCGCCGGTCTCGGCGGCGCCAGCCACGAGGGCGTGCTCATCAAGGGCTCCAACTATCTGGAAACGCTGTCCAAAACCAAGGTGGTGGTGTTCGACAAGACCGGCACCCTGACCCAGGGCGTGTTCGACGTTACCGGCGTGCATCACAATTCACTGCCCCGGGAGAAAGTGCTGGAATACGCCGCTCTGGCAGAGTGCGCTTCCTCCCACCCCATCAGCCGCAGCCTCCAGCGGGCCTATGGCGGTCATATCGACCGCGACCGGGTCACGGATATCCGGGAATACAGCGGCAACGGCGTGGTGGCCAGGGTGGACGGTGTCAACGTGGCCGTGGGCAACGATAAGCTCATGGATAAGCTGGACATTGCCTGGCACGATTGCCACAGCGTGGGTACCATTATCCACCTGGCCCTGGACGGCCAGTACGCCGGCCATATTGTCATCTCCGATGTGGAGAAGCCCCATGCCAAGGACGCCATCGCCGCCCTGAAGCGTATCGGCGTGGAAAAAACCGTAATGCTCACCGGCGACCGGGCCAAGGTGGCGGATCACGTGGCGCAGGATCTGGGCGTGGACGAGGTGCACAGCGAGCTGCTGCCTGCTGATAAGGTATCCCAGGTAGAGCGGCTGCTGAGCCGGGCCGGCGGCAAGCTGGCCTTTGTAGGCGACGGCATCAACGACGCGCCGGTGCTGTCCCGGGCCGATATCGGCATCGCCATGGGAGCCATGGGCTCCGACGCGGCCATCGAGGCGGCGGACGTGGTGCTGATGGACGACGATCCCCTGAAGATCGCCAAGGCCATCCGTATCTCCCGCAAGTGCATCCGCATCGTATATGAGAACATCGCCTTTGCCCTGATCGTCAAGGCCCTGTGCCTGCTGCTGGTGGCCGTGGGCGCTGCCAACATGTGGGCTGCGATCTTCGGCGACGTGGGCGTGATGGTCATCGCCGTTCTTAACGCCATCCGTGCTTTGCGGGTAAGCAAGCTGTAAAGCCGGAGAAAAATTGCAAAAAGGGCTATCCGGCGGAAAGCCGGATAGCCCTTTTCTGTCATATGTACGGCCGGGCGCTTACACATACCGCTGGGTGAGCACATCAAACACACCGCGGGTGGTAAGCCGCAGAGACGGGATCACCGGCAAAGCCATGAAGCTCAGGGTCATGAACGGGTCGATGCCCCGGGACACACCCAGGCGGAAGGCCTCGTCCTTGGCATCCTCCAGCGCGGTGTTGACCGTTACCAGGCTGTCGTCGGACATGATGCCGGCAATAGGCAGGGCCACCTCGCCCAGAACCTGGCCGCCGTCCATGACGGTGATGCCGCCGCGATTTTCCACGATGCGGTTGGCTGCTGCGGCCATGTCCTCCTCCGTGGCCCCCACCACGATGATGTTGTGACTGTCGTGGCTGATGGAGGTAGCCACCGCGCCGCGCTTGAGGCCGTAGCCCTTGATATAGCCCAGGCCGATGTGATGGGTATTCTTATGCCGCTCGATGACGGCGATCTTCAGGATGTCCTTTTCCAGGTCGATGTGATCGGCGTAGCCGGCATCCTCGGACACGATTTCCCCGGGCACCATGCCGATAACCGCATGGGGGCGGCTGTCGGTAAAGTCTGCGGCGGACAGGGGGGCCACATGGAAGGTGTCGTGGGCCCGCTTCACCAGATAGGGGTCAATCTCCGGAGTGTCGAACTCCCGCAGAACGCCGTCGTACATGAGCTTGCCCTTCTTGTACACCATCTCAATGTTGAAGCCGTCCCAATTGTCGATGACCACAAAATCCGCCAGATAGCCGGGAGCAATGGCGCCGCGGTTGTTCAGCAGGAAGTACCGGGCGGCGGTGTAGCCCGCAGCCTTCACGGCCATGATGGGGTCTGCTCCCAGGGAGATGGCTTTTTTCACGATATAGTCAATGTGGCCCTTTTCCAGCAGGTCGTTGGGATGCTTGTCGTCGGTGCAGAACATGCAGCGCTCAATGTATTTGCCGCACAGCAGAGGGGCCAGCGCCTCCAGATTCCGGGCGGCGGTGCCCTCGCGGATCATAATGAACTGTCCCCGCTCCAGCTTGGCCATGGCCTCCTCCACATTGGAGCACTCATGGTCGGAGTACACCCCGGCGGCGATATAGGCGTTCAGGTCGTTGCCGGTAAGGCCCGGGGCGTGACCGTCGATCTTCTTATGGTGAGCCTGGGAGGCCACGATCTTCTCCACCACCTGGCTGTCGCCGTTGATGATGCCCACAAAGTTCATCATCTCCGCCAGTCCCTGTACCCGGGGATGGTCATAGAAGGAGTCGATGGCCCGGTAGTCCAGGTTGGCCCCGGATTCGTCCAGGGGCGTGGCCGGGACGCAGGAGGGCAGCATGAACCGCACGTCCACCGGCAGTTCCTCGGTAGCCTGGAGCATGTATTCGATGCCGTCGGTGCCCATGACGTTGGCAATTTCGTGGGGGTCGGTGATGACGGTGGTGGTGCCGTGGGGCAGAACAGCCTTGGCGAACTCCTTGGGGCTCACCAGGGAGCTCTCCAGATGGATATGGGCATCAATGAAGCCCGGCAGCACGATTTTGCCGGAGACGTCGGCCTCCACCCTGCCGCGATACTGTCCCATGCCCACAATGAGCCCCTCCGCCACGGCAATATCCCCGCGGCACAGCTCGTTGGAAAACACATTGACATAGGTGGCGTTTTTCAGCACCAGGTCCGCCGGGACCCGGCCCGCCGCCACATCGATGACATGGAGCTTCTTGTTGAGCTTGCGGTTGATCTTCCCTGCGTAACTTTCCTTCACAGCCATAGCCATATCCTTCCTTTCTCCCGCGCCGGGCGGGAACGAAACTGAAAAAGAGCTATCTCTTTTATTAATTCCTCATATTACCACAACTAATAACGCTTGTCCACTGTTTTTTCGGGAAAATCACAGACCCAGCAGGAGCTTTGCCTTCAGCACGGCGGCAACGGTCTTGCCGTCCTGAATCTGCCCACTCAGGCACTGGTGCACCAACTCATCAAAGGGAATGCGCCGAACGGCCAGAAACTCATCCTCGTCGGGGTGCGTATCGCCGAAGGTCAGCCCCCGGGCCAGATACAGGTGCAGCACCTCGTCGTAGCAGCCCGGGGAGGCAATCATCTCGCCCAGGGGCTGCCATTCTGCCGCCGCAGCCCCCACCTCCTCCTTCAGCTCCCGCTGGGCGGTGGTAAACGGCTCCTCGCCGGGCTCCCGCTTTCCGGCAGGAATCTCCAGCAGCGTCCTGGAGAAGGCATAGCGGTACTGGGTCACCATCGGGACGCATCCGTTCTCGTCCAGGGCCAGAATCCCCACGCCGCCGGGATGCTCCACAATCTCCCGCAGGGAGGTTTTCCCGTTGGGCAGGGCCACCGTATCCACCCGCAGCCGCAGAATGCGGCCCTTGTATATCTCCCGGCTCTCCAGGCATTTTTCCGTCAGATCCATTGTCAGGACTCCTCTCTGTTTTTTGCTATCATACGCGCATTCTCCCGGAAAATCAAGAGCGGGTTATTCTCCAAGTAGGATAAGGCTTTTACCTTGCGAAAGCTGCTCAAGCATGGTATAATTTCTGCTGATGTTTGAAATTATGCCCCCGCATGGCGGCGGGCCGGGACAAAGGAGACGATTACATGGCAACCTTCACCGTCAACGGGCAAAGCGTCACCGTGGAAAAGAATCAGAAGCTCATCCGCTACCTGCGGGATACCCTGCATCTGACCTCCGTGAAGGACGGGTGCAGCGAGGGTGCCTGCGGCACCTGCCACGTTCTCATCGACGGCAAACCCACCAAGGCCTGCATCCCCCAGACCGACAAGCTGGAGGGCAAGACCATCCTCACGGTGGAGGGCCTTTCCGACTGGGAAAAGCAGGTATATACCTTCGCCTTCGGCGAGGCGGGCGCCGTCCAGTGCGGCTTCTGCATCCCCGGCATGATCATCTCCGCCAAGGCCCTGCTGGACGGAAATCCCGATCCCACCCGTGAGGAGGCTGCCTTCGCCATCCGCAACAACATCTGCCGCTGCACCGGCTATGTGAAGATCATTGACGGTATCCTGCTGGCCGGTAAGGTCCTCCGGGAGGGGAAGCTGCCGGCGGCCTCTGCCGACGACTGGAAAATGGGCAGCCGCGTCCACCGGCTGGACGTGGAGGAAAAGGTCCTGGGCTATGGCCAGTATCCGGATGATGTGTATGTGGACGGGATGTGCTACGGCGGCGCGGTGCGCAGCCAGTACGCCCGGGCCCGGGTCCTGTCCATCGACACCCGCCAGGCGGAGGCCCTGCCCGGCGTGGTGTGCGTTCTGACCCAGAAGGATATCCCCGGCAAGATCAACGTGGGCCATCTGAAGAAGGACCAGCCCACCATGATCGGCGTGGGCGAGATCACACACTATCTGGGTGACGCCGTGGCTCTGGTGTGCGCCCGGGACCAGGAGACGCTGGAGGCCGCCAAAAAGCTGGTGAAGGTAGAGTATGAAGTGCTCCCCGCCGTCCACAACCCGGCGGAGGCCGCTGCACCGGACGCACCCCTGGTGTTTGAGGAGGACGAGAACAACGTTCAGGCATACAAGCACGTTTCCCGGGGAGACGCGGAGGGCGCCATCCGGCATTCCAAATTTGTGCTGACCAGGCACTTCCATACCCCCTGGACAGAGCACGCCTTTCTGGAGCCGGAGTGCTGCGTGGCCCTGCCCCTGCCCAATGGCGGCGTCCGCCTGCTGACCTCGGACCAGAGCTCCCATACCACCATGCACGAGTGCGCCGCCATGCTGGGGGTGGACTATGACCACTGCCAGGTCCAGAACATGCTGGTGGGCGGCGGCTTCGGCGGCAAGGAGGATATGTCCGTTCAGCACCATGCCGCCCTGCTGGCGTATGTGGCCCGTGTGCCGGTGAAGGTAAAGCTCTCCCGCCAGGAGTCCATCCTGGTCCACCCCAAGCGCCACAGCTTCGACATGGACTTCACCATGGGCTGCGACGAAAACGGCATCATCCAGGGCGTCAAGGCCAGCGTGGTGTCCGACACCGGCGCCTTTGCCTCTCTGGGCGGGCCGGTGCTGGAGCGGGCCTGCACCCATGCGGCGGGGCCCTATGCCTATGAAAACTTCGAGATCGAGGGCCGCGCGTATTACACCAACAATCCTCCCGCCGGGGCCTTCCGGGGCTTTGGCGTGACCCAGACCTGCTTCTGCACGGAGACGCTGCTCAACGAGATGGCGGATCTGGTGGGCATCAGCCCCTGGGAGATCCGTTATCGCAACGCCATCCGCCCCGGCGGCGTCCTGCCCAACGGCCAGATCGTGGATGAGTCCACGGGCCTGGTGGAGACGCTGGAGGCCATCAAGCCCGCCTATGACGAGGCCGTTCGCAGCGGCGACCCCGTGGGCATCGCCTGCGCCATGAAAAACGCCGGTGTGGGCGTGGGCATCCCCGATTGGGGCCGCTGCAAGCTCATCGTCGAGGACGATGGCAAGGTGCATATTTACTCCGGCGCGTCCTGCATCGGCCAGGGACTGGGCACCGTGCTGGTGCAGGTGGTGGTCACCAACACCGGCCTCCACCGGGACGACATCGTCTATGAGCGCAGCAACACCTGGATCGCCCCGGATTCCGGCGACACCTCCGGCTCCCGCCAGACCCTGGTCACCGGCGAGGCCACCCGCCGGGCCTGCGAAAAGCTCTGCGCCGCGCTGGAGGGCAAGGCCCTCCGGGACCTGGCCGGACAGGAGTTTTACGGTGAGTATCTGGCCAAGACAGACCCCCTGGGGGCCGATGTTCCCAACCCCGTCAGCCATGTGGCCTACGGCTACGCCACCCAGATGTGTATCCTGGACCGGGAGACCGGCCGCATCAAGAAGCTGGTGGCCGCTCACGACGTGGGCAAGGCCGTGAACCCTCTCAGCTGCGAGGGGCAGATCGAGGGCGGCGTGGTCATGAGTATGGGCTATGCGCTGACAGAGCAGTATCCCATTGACGACACCTGCAAGCCCACTGCCAGATATGGCACCCTGGGCCTGTTCCGGGCCAATCAGATCCCGCCGGAGATCCAGGCCATCGTGGTGGAAAAGCCCGGCCTCAATGTAGCAGGCGGCGCCATCGGCATCGGCGAGATCACCTCCATCCCCACGGCCCCCGCCATTGCCGACGCCTATTACCGGCTGGATGGCCAGCGCCGGCTGACCCTGCCGCTGGAGAACACCCCTTACGCCCGTAAAAAGTAAGCAAATAGAAAATTCCCCACCTGTCTGACAGTACGTCGTACTGCCTGGCAGGTGGGGAATTTCAATTAGTGCCGGGCCACGGGGTCCCAGCTCTGCTCATCCTCACAGATTATATCCAGATACTCGGTATAGTCGGAATCGGCAGGGTTGCTCTTGGGTGCCTTTGCCTTGTACTGCTCCAGCAAACGGCGGGATTTCTCCGGCGGCTGGACGGTGCCGGCGCCGGCAATGCAGCCGCCGGGGCAGGCCATACCCTCCAGCAGATAGCCGTTGTACTTCCCGGTGCGGGCCATGCGCAGCATCTGGCGGCACTCCCGCAGGCCCTCGGCATACACGGTCTTTACCTGGCGGCCGGGCTCCAGCTTTTCAATGACCTCCTCCACTGCCTTGGCCACGCCGCCGCTGGCGGCAAAGCCCACGCCGGGAGCGGAGGCGGCATACTGGGCCTCCTGGTCGGGGATCTGGGAGAAGTCGATGTTCTTGGCCTCGAACATGCCCCGCAGCTCCTCAAAGGTCAGGACAAAGTCCACATCGCTGCGGACGCTGCGGCGGCTGGCTTCCAGCTTCTTGGCGGCGCAGGGGCCGATGAAGGCGATCTTGCAGTCGGGGTTCCGGCGCTTCTGGAGCCGGGCCGTCAGCACCATGGGCGTCATGGTCATGGAGATATACGGTGCAAAGCCCGGGAACTCCTTCTTGGCCATCACGGACCAGGCCGGGCAGCAGGACGTGGCCATAAAGGGCTGCTTCTCCGGCACCACCCGCAAAAACTCTTCCGCTTCCTCGATGGCGCACAGGTCCGCACCCACGGCTACCTCCTCCAGGCCCGCAAAGCCCAGCTCCTTCATGGCGGCCTTGATCTGGCCGGGGGTGACCTTCTCGCCGAACTGACCCCAGAAGGCCGGGGCGATGATGGCGATGACCTTTGCTCCGCCCCGGATGGCGTGGATCAGCTGGAACAGCTGGCCCTTGTCCACAATGGCGCCGAAGGGACAGTTCACCAGGCACATGCCGCAGTTGACGCACTTGTCATAGTTGATCTGGGCCCGGCCGTGCTCATCCTTGCCGATGGCGTCCATGCCGCAGGCCTCCTGGCAGGGGCGGAAGAATTTGATGATGGCCTGATAGGAGCAGGCCGCCTTGCACTTGCCGCACTTGATGCACTTGGTCTGGTCGATGTGGGCCTGGCCGTGCTCAAAATAGATGGTCCCCTTGGGACAGGCGTGGGAGCAGTGACGGGCCAAGCACCCCTGGCAGGCGTTGGTGACCTCGTAATGAGTGTCGGGACAGGCGTGGCAGGCGTACTTGATGATATTGATCAGTGGGGGATCGTAATACTTCTCGGCAATGGCGCTCTCCTCCACGCCGTCAGACAGCAGCGTGTGTTCGGACACATCCCGCAGAGGAAGTCCCATGGCCAGACGAATGCGCTCGCCAACAATGGCCCGCTCCAGAAAGATGGACTCGCGGACGGTGCCTACCTCGCCGGGCATCAGCTCATAGGGCAGCTTCTCCAGCCGGGTATAATAGTCCCCGCCCTCGTATGCCAGCTTCGCCACCTCGGCGAACACCTTCTTGCGCATGTCGGTGATGGTGCACTGTAAATTTCTCATGTCTTTTGTTCCCTTTATCCTCGTTAAAATCCGTTAAGAACCATTGACATACAGGCAACGGTCTTTTCTTGAACTTATTATAATAGAAAGTGAAAAAAAAGACAACAGGTGTGAGGCAAATTTTTCTCGCACACTGAAAATTTATTATCGACAGGTCTGAAAAAGGGACCCGCAGCGGATTGCTCTGCTGCGAGTCCCTTTCGTCTATATGCCCGCCCGGCACGTTACCGGGCGGCAGAGGGTCACTGAATCTGGATGGTGGAGTTCTGGGGCAGCTGCTTGTGCTCCTTCTTGGGGATGGACAGCTGCAGGATGCCGTTTTCAAACTTGGCGGCCACCTCGCCGGCCTCCACGTCCTCGCCTACATAGAAGCTGCGGCTGCAAGCACCGGCATAGCGCTCCTGGCGGATATACTTGCCCTTCTTGTCGCTCTCGTCCTTGTCCAGGCCCTTGGACGCCTGGATGGTCAGATAGCCGTTCTTCAGCTCCACATTGACCTCATCCTTCTTGAAGCCGGGCAGATCAATATCCAGCTCGTAGCTGTCCGCGGTCTCCCGCACATCGGTCTTCATCAGGTTCTTGCTGTGCTTGCCGTACAGCGGGTCGTGACGCTGGGGCATTACCATCATACCGAAGGGATCAGTAAAGAAATCATCAAACAGGTTCTCACCAAAAATGCTAGGCAACATAAGTCATACCTCCATTCAATTTCCGGGCGGCCTACGGGCCGCACCGCCGAACTTTTGTTACCGTACATACAACGTTCTTTGTGTCTCCCCGGAGGACCTCTCACGGCCCTCTCTCAAGGAACAACTATATCATAGCACGATTTTTAGCACTGTCAATAGGAGAGTGCTAATGTTCACAAAGTATGTAATGTTTGTTCACAAAATATACGATTTCTGCCCCGCCCAAGTCGGACGGGGCAGAAATTATACGGTTTTCTCCCCGGTGAGTACCTCCAGGGCCTGGGGTGTGTCCACGTCCGTCAGCTCCCGGGGGGAAGCCTCCACCAGCAGCAGCCGCTCCTCATGCCGCCGGATCACAGCGCTGCCGCCGTGATCCCCCTCCAGAGCCAGCAGCTCCGGAAACAGGCTGGCCGGGAACAGGCAGGGGTTCCCCCGGACGCCGTCGTGGCCCAGGGCCACCAGTCGGTCCGGATGGCTGCGGTAGACCTCTACCAACTGCTCCACACTGTCCCGCCGCAGCAGCGGTTGATCCGACACCTGAAACAGCACCGCATCCATGTCCTGCATATGCGCCATACCCAGAGCGATGGTGTGGCTGAGTCCCAGGTCGGGCCGGGAATTCTCCACCGGCAGAAAGCCCATCTCCCGGGCCAGCTCCATGCCTTGAGGGTACTGGGTCACCACCGCCACCCGGGCAAAGCACGACGCGGGCACAGCCTCCAGGGCACGGCGCAGCAAGGTCTTTCCCTCCACCCGGGCGTCCAGCTTGTTGCTGCCGAAGCGGCGGGCATTTCCCGCCGCCATGACAATGCAGCCAATTTTCATAGGATCACATCCGTTCCTTCTTGTTATTTGCTCCTATCTATTTTCACCGACGCGGCGCCGGTCCATACGCCCCCCGCACCGGTATATGCTCCACCCGCATTATAAGCAGCGCCTGTGCCCCCTGTCAAGCCATCCCCTCAAGGGGACATAGGCCCCGTGAGCCCCGCGATAGGAAATGCACTGTCATTGGGGCGCGGCATAAGAATCTTTTTCCGTAAGCCGAATTTACTCTTTTCAAGTGTGAATTCCTGTGATATAATCAGTTGATTTAAGGAAGGGAGGTCCCTTATGGAATATATCACCCACAGTCCGGCCGAGACCGAGGAACTGGGCTGCCGCCTGGGGCGGACCCTGCGGCCCGGCACAGTGGTGGCGTATTTCGGCGGCCTGGGCATGGGCAAGACCGCCTTTACCCGGGGGCTTGCCCAGGGGCTGGGCTGCCGGGGCCGGGTCACCAGTCCTACCTTTACCATTGTCAACGAGTATGACGGCCCCACTCCCCTGTTCCACTTCGACATGTACCGCCTGCCCGACGCCGATGCTCTGTTTGACATCGGCTGGGAGGATTATCTGGACCGGGGCGGCGTGTGCGCCGTGGAGTGGAGTGAAAACGTCCGGGACGCTCTGCCGCCGGACGCCGTCACCGTCACCATTGCCCGCTGTCCGGAAAATGACGGCTGGCGGACCATCACCATTGAAGGAGGGGAAGCACTGTGAAGATCTTAGCCATCGAAACCTCCGCCAAAAGCGTGTCCGCTGCCGTGGTGGAGGGCGGCGTTCCCTTGGCCAGTGCCTATCAGAACCGGGGCCTGACCCACAGCCGCACTCTGATGCCCCTGCTGGATGGCATGCTGTCTGCCGCCGGGCTGAAAGCGGAGGACATGGACCTGCTGGCCGTGGCCAACGGCCCGGGCAGCTTCACCGGGCTGCGCATTGGCGTATCGGCCCTGAAGGGGCTGGCCTGGGCCCTGGAAAAGCCCTGCTGCGGCGTGTCCACACTGGCCGCCATGGCCCGGAATCTTGCTCACATGGAGGGGCTCATCGTCTGCGCCATGGACGCCCGGCGCGATCAGGTATATAACGCCCTGTTCCTGGCCCATGACGGAATCCTGACCCGCCAGTGCCCGGACCGGGCCATCAGCCTTGCAGAGCTGTCGGAGGAGCTGAAAAATCGCCCGGAGCCAAAATTTATAGTTGGCGACGGGGCCAAGCTGTGCTATACTCATTTGTTGGAGCAGGATATCCCCTGCCGGATGGCCCCGCCCCAGCTGGTAATGCAGAACGCCGTGGGCGTGGCCCTGGCCGCGGAGGAAATGTCTGCCAACGGCCAGACCACCACCGCCCGGGACCTGGTGCCCGTATATCTGCGGCTGAGCCAGGCCGAGCGGGAGCGCCTGGCCCGTGGCCTGAAGATCACATTGGATCAATAATTTTATATATAAAGGAGAAGCACCATGTTTAGCGAAAAAGTCCACGTCATGAACCATCCCCTGGTGGCCCACAAGCTCACCATCCTCCGGGACAAGAACACCAGCGTCAAGGATTTCCGGGAGTTGGTGTCCGAGATCGGCATGCTCATCACCTATGAGGCCACCCGTGACCTGCCGCTGACCACCAAGGTGGTGGAAACTCCCCTGTGCAAGGCGGAGCTGCCCACTCTGGCCGGTAAGAAGTTCGCCGTGGTGCCCATTCTCCGGGCCGGTCTGGGTCTGGTGGACGGTGTGCTGCGCATGGTGCCCTCCGCCCGTGTGGGTCATATCGGCATGTTCCGGGACGAGGAAACGCTGGAGCCCCACGTCTACTTCTGCAAGATGCCCAAGGACGTGGCTGACCGCGACATCATCATCGTGGATCCCATGCTGGCCACCGGCGGCTCCGCCGATGCTGCCATCACCGAGATGAAGAAGCGCGGCTGCCACAACATCAAGCTCATGGTGCTGGTGGCTGCCCCTGAGGGCATCGAGCACCTGCAGAAGGTCCATCCCGACGTGGACATCTACGCCGGTGCGGTGGACGACCATCTGAACGAGCACGGCTACATCGTTCCCGGCCTGGGCGACGCCGGCGACCGTATCTTCGGCACCAAGTAACCGAGCGCCTTCGGCGTATCTGAAGCGTCTGTTCTTCTCTGATAATCAATGGAAATGAGCGTGCATCCGTCCTCTTTACCCGGATGCACGCTCATTTCACTGGCACGGGAGGTTAAAGACCCTCTCCGTCTTTGATTATATTTGATTTTCCTAAATTCGTCAAGTATAGAAATTGAACAATTGCAAACCTCTGTTTTGGCAAGGCATCTTGACGCCTTGCCCATCGCGACGTATAATCAGCCTGACAGAAAGGGGGCGAGGCCCATGACCCAATGCGAAACCTGCTGCTTTTACAATTACGACGAGGAGTACGACGAATACATCTGCGACGTGGACCTGGACGAGGACGAAATGGTCCGATTTCTGTCCGGGCGGGGTGACTGCCCCTATTGGCGGCCCGGCGATGAATATCGCACTGCCCGGCGTCAATAAGCACAAATATGGGTGGATTTTTCCACCGCCCTATGGTACAATGGCCCCAACACCGCAAATGCGGTCAAGGGGGAGAATAGAGGAAATGGAAAAGCTGTGTGACCTGCTGGGCATCCGGCCCGGCATCACCGCCCTCATCGGAGGCGGCGGTAAGACGACCCTGATGTACCACCTGGCCCGGGAGCTGCGGCAGTGCGGCACTGTGGCGGTGACCACGACCACCAGGATCTGGCCCCCCACGGGCATCGCCGTGGCACGGGAGCCGGACGCCGCCCGGGAGATCCTGGACCGGGAGGGTCTGGTATGCCTGGGTGTGCCCTCGGCCCAGGGAAAGCTGGTGTCCCCTGCCTTCGAGGGCTGGGATGCCCTGGCGGACTATACCCTGGTGGAGGCGGACGGCTCCGCCGGAAAGCCCTTCAAGGGCCACGAGAAATATGAGCCTGTGCTGCCGCCCCGGCGCAATACCACGGTGCTGGTGCTGGGAGCGGACGGCTTTGGGAGGCCCATCAGCGTGGCGGCGCACCGTCCGGCGCTGTATGCCCGGCTGGCCGGTGTACCGGAGAACCGGCCGGTGACCCCGGCCATTGCCGCCCGTGTGGCGGCCTGGGAAGGATTTCATGACCAGGTGTTCGTGAACCAGGTGGACCGGGAGGATGAGTGGCCCTTGGCCCGGCAGCTGGCGGAAAAGCTGGACTGCCCGGTAGTGGCCGGTTCCCTGCGCTCCGGCTATTGGGAAAAGATCAAATAACAGGAGGATTCTTTTATGGAACGTGCTTATGCGGAATATGCCGCCCATCAGGCAGCGGAGCTGCTGGCCATCGACAGCCCCACCGGCTTCACGGAGCAGGCGGCGGTATGGGTACAGAATGCATTTCAGACTCTGGGCTATGACGCCCGACGCACCGTCAAGGGCGGCGTGCTCATCGACCTGGGCGGCAGCGACGATGCAGACGGCCTGCTGCTGGAGGCCCATGCCGACACCCTGGGCGGTATGGTAGCGGAGATCAAGGGTACCGGTCGCCTGCGGCTGACCGCTTTGGGCGGTATGCGCCCGGAAAACGGCGAGGCAGAGAACGTTCGGGTCTATACCCGCAGCGGCCGGGTCATTGAGGGCACCTTCCAGCTGTGCAACGCCTCCGTCCATGTCAATGACGACTATGCCGGGACCAAGCGCAGCTACGATACCTGCGAGGTGGTACTGGACGAGGATGTGAAGTCCGCCGACGACACCCGGGCCCTGGGTGTGGAGGTAGGCGACATCGTCTGCTTTGAGCCCCGCACCCGCATTACGTCCTCCGGCTATATCAAGAGCCGGTTCCTGGACGATAAGCTGTCCGTTGGTATTCTGCTGGGCCTGGGCAAGTATATGAAGGACCGGGGGCTCACGCCCCGCCGCCGGGTATATGCCCATGTGACGGTGTATGAGGAGGTAGGCCACGGCGGTGCGGCCAACGTGCCCCAGGGCGTTACCGAGGCCATCAGTGTGGATATGGGCTGCGTAGGCGACGGCCTGCGCTGCACCGAGCGCCAGGTGTCCATCTGCGCCAAGGATTCCGGCGGGCCGTACAGCTATGAGGTGGTGGGGAAGCTCATCGACGCTGCCCAGCGGGAAAAGGCCGACTACGCCGTGGATGTATATCCCCACTACGGCTCCGATGTGGAGGCTACTCTGTCCGCCGGGAATGACCTGCGCCATGGGCTCATCGGCGCCGGGGTCTACGCCAGCCACGGCTATGAGCGCAGCCATATAGACGGCGTGTGGAACACCCTGAAGGTGCTGAAGGGGTATCTGAATATCTGAAAAAATTCCCGGTTCACTTTTTTCGTGAACCGGGAATTTTTTACTTCTCTTTGTAATATAAACGACAGTGGCAGTAGCCCTCAAAGTTGGGATCCGCGATCTGATCCTTGAACTCCTTGCACATGCAGCGGTTTTCTTCCGTCCGGGCCAGACGGCATGGGCAATAACCGCCGGTGCGCTTCAATCCCTCCCGGATGGCGTCCACCACCTGCTTGTCCTCGTTGAGCCGAACCTTCATGGTGCGCCTCCTTTCTGATTTCTACACCTACTATAGCATGTATAAAGGATCGCCGCAATATGCAAATGCAACACTTTAACACGGATATAGTTTCCCTCTCGGAAATTTATTGTATTTATACGAAACAAAATTTGTCACCGTGTTGTCAATGAAAACCCTTTCGTTTCCGGTTTTTCTGGTTTCGGGTGTTTTTCAAAATTTCAGGCCGGGAAATGGTTCCCGGAATCTTTTGGTAATATTTTCTCATTAATTGTGAAAATTTCTCATTGGATAAACAACTTTTCTGAATCAATTGACTTTTGAAGGCAATTGTGGCATTCTGTACCTGTAACCAATATCAGTCCGCCTGGGGCGCACAGTCAGTCGCCGCTAACGGACGGAAGGAGTGGAACTGTTTTGAGCAGACTTGACATCAAAACCCCCAGCAGGGCTCAGACCGTGGTAGAGGGCCTCTACCGCGATGTGGAGCGCCGGATCGCCGCCAGCCCTCCGGGCCTGTGCCCGGTGGAAATGTCTCTGTCATTTTTGCAGCTGTGCCATGCACAGACCTGCGGCAAGTGCGTGCCCTGCCGCATCGGTCTGGGGCAGCTGACCAAGCTCATTTCCCAGGTGCTGGACGGGACCGCCAACATGGGCACCGTCCGCATCATCGAGAAAACCGCCCGCAGCATTGTGGATACCGCCGACTGCGCCATCGGGCGGGACGCGGCCCGGCTGGTAGTGGACGGACTGGAGGGCTTCCGGGACGATTATGAGGAGCATGTACAGCACCACCGGTGCCTGGCAAGCCTTCAGAATCCCGTGCCCTGCGTGGCGCTGTGTCCCGCCGGAGTGGATATTCCGGGCTATATGGCCCTGGTGGGGGCGGGACGCTATGCCGACGCCGTGCGCCTGATCCGAAAGGACAACCCCATGCCCACCGCCTGCGCCTATATCTGTGAGCATCCCTGCGAGGCCCGGTGCCGCCGGAATATGATCGACGACCCCATCAACATCCGGGGCCTGAAGCGGTACGCCGTGGACCATGCAGGCGTGGTGCCCAATCCCCCCTGCGCCCCGGCCACCGGAAAGACTGTGGCCATTGTGGGCGGAGGCCCCAGCGGCCTCAGCTGTGCCTATTACCTGGCACTGATGGGCCACAAGGTCACCATTTTTGAGGAGTGCAGCAAGCTGGGCGGCATGCTGCGCTATGGTATTCCCAGCTATCGTTTCCCCCGGGAGAAGCTGGACGCAGAAATCGACTCCATCCTGTCGCTGGGGATCGAGGTCCGCACCAACGTCCGGATAGGCCGGGATATCTGGCTGGAGGAGCTGGAAAAGCAGTACGACTGTATTTACATCGCCATCGGCGCACACCAGGATAAAAAGACCGGCATCCCCGGTGAGGACAGCCGCAACGTCATATCCGCTGTGGAGATGCTCAAGGCCATCGGAGACGACGTAATGCCTGATTTCACCGGCAAGCAGGTGGTGGTCATCGGCGGCGGCAACGTGGCTATGGACGTCACCCGCAGTTCTATTCGTCTGGGAGCCAGCAAGGTCAGCTGTGTGTACCGCCGCCGCCTGGAGGATATGACGGCCCTGCCCGACGAGGTGGCCGGTGCAACCGCCGAGGGAGCGGAGATGATAACCTTGGCCGCCCCTGTCCGCATCGAGGCCGACGACGACGGCGTGGCCAGGGCCCTGTGGGTCCAGCCCCAGATTATCGGCGATGTGGATAAATCGGGCCGTCCCAGACCCAACCGGGCCGCCCTGGATGAGGTACGTATCCCGGCGGACATCATTGTGGTGGCCATTGGCCAGGGCATCGAGATCCAGGGCTTTGACCAGGCCGGCGTGCCCATTACCCGCGGCGGCCGTCTGGTGGCTGCTCTGTCCGGCCAGGTCAGCGACATGGACAACGTGTTCGCCGGAGGCGACTGCGTCACCGGGCCTGCTACCGCTATTCGCGCCATTGCCGCCGGTAAGGTGGCAGCCGCCAACATCGACGAGCACCTGGGCTATCACCATGAGATCCAGGTGGACGTGGACATCCCGGCTCCCCGGCTCAATAACTGCCCGCCCCACGGGCGCATCAACACCACCGAGCGTGAAGCCTGTGAGCGCAAGTGCGACTTTGAGGACATCGAGTGCGGTCTGACCGAGGAGGGCGCCGTCACCGAGGCATCCCGCTGTCTGCGGTGCGATCACTTCGGCTATGGCATTTTCAGAGGAGGTCGAGACATCAAATGGTAACGCTGACCATCGACAACAGAACCGTCACCGTGCCGGAGGGCACCACCATTCTGGAGGCCGCCCGCTCCGCGCGTCTGGATATACCCACCCTGTGCTACCTGAAGGATATCAACGAGATCGGCGCCTGCCGCATCTGTATGGTGGAGGTAGAGGGAGAACAGCGCCTGGTAGCCGCCTGCGATACCCAGGTAGCCGAGGGCATCGTGGTACATACCAACTCCCCCCGGGTCCGGGAGGCGCGCCGGGTGAATCTGCGGCTGCTGCTGGCCCAGCACGATATCCGCTGTCCCAAATGCACCCGCAGCGGCAACTGCAAGCTCCAGCAGCTCACCAACGACTATAACCTGCTGGGCAACCACTATATCAAGGACCTTCGGCCTGTTGAGCAGGATTTCAGCACACCGGTAGTACGGTTTGAAAACCGCTGCGTCCGCTGTATGCGCTGCATCCAGGTATGCGACAAGATCCAGGGCATGCACATCTGGGATTTGATGGGCACTGGTACCCGCACCACCATTGGCGTGTCCGGAGCCCGGACTCTGGCCGACTCCGACTGCACCTTCTGTGGTCAGTGCATGACCCACTGCCCCGTAGGCGGTCTGCAGGAGCGGGATGATACCGGCCGGGTGTTCGATGCTCTGGCCAACCCCAAAAAGGTCACCGTGGTCCAGATGGCCCCGGCGGTGCGGGCCGCGTGGGCGGAGTATTACCACCTGAAGCCGGAATACGCCACTGCGCAGCGCATGGTCACTGCCCTGAAGCAGATGGGCTTTGACTATGTGTTCGACACCAACTTCACCGCCGACCTGACCATCATGGAGGAGGGCAGCGAGTTTGTGGAGCGCTTTACCCACCGGGACCAATACACATGGCCCATGTTCACCTCCTGCTGTCCAGGCTGGGTCCGGTTTGTCAAGACTCAGTTCCCCGCTTACGTCAGCCACCTGTCCACCGCCAAGAGTCCCCAGCAGATGTTCGGCGCAGTGGCCAAGAGCTACTTTGCCCAGAAGCTGGGTGTGGACCCCCACGACATTTTCGTGGTGTCCATCATGCCCTGCACCGCCAAAAAGAGTGAGGCAGCACTGCCCACCATGCGGGACGCCTGCGGCGACGCCGATGTAGACGTGGTGCTGACCACCCGGGAGATCGTCCGGATGTTCCGGGGCGAACAAATCAACCCGGCGGTTCTGGATGAGACCCCCTTCGACAGCCCCCTGGGCAGCGGCACCGGCGCGGCGGTGATCTTCGGCGCCACCGGCGGCGTGATGGATGCAGCCCTGCGCAGCGCCTATTACCTGGTTACCGGAAAGAATCCGGACCCCGATGCCTTCCGCGACATCCGGGGCATGGACGGCTGGAAGGACGCTAAATTCGAGATCCCCGGCGCGGGAGTGGTTTCCGTGGCTGTGGCCAGCGGCCTGCTGAACACCCGCAAGCTCATGACCGCCCTGGAGCGAGGCGAAGTCCGCTACGACTTTGTGGAAATCATGGCTTGTCCCGGCGGCTGTGCCGGCGGCGGCGGTCAGCCTATCCATGACGGCGTGGAGCTGGCGGAAAAACGCGGCAGCGTCCTGTGGAGCATCGATAAGGCCGCCCCCTGCCGGTTCTCCCATGAGAACCCTGACGTGCGGGAGCTGTACCGCGATTACCTGAAAAAGCCCCTCAGCGATGTTTCCCATCATCTGCTGCACACAGACCATCAAGCCTGGAAAATGCCCAGTCAAAAGTAATATTCCGTCAAAAGTAACAGCCGCTTGCCCGCAAGCGGCTGTTACTTTATATTTTTTTCACATATTTTTTATGGTTTGTTCTTACATTGTTCACATTTATATATTGTATTTATGGTAATATGATAGCAACATATATCATATGATGGAAAGTATAAAGTATAATGAGCAAGAGGAGGTACCTGCCATGAAATGTTCCTGCTGCGGAAACGAGATGCAGTCCGGCTTTGTCCGGGCTATGGGCCGAGGCGGCGTGTGCTGGGTGACGGAGAACCGTCCCATGGGCGCGGCCGTAGGCTGCCCGGGCTTTCTGCTTCTGGGCAAAGCCCCCCATCTGGAAACGGACCATGTCCCTGCCTATCGGTGCGCCGCCTGCCGGACGGTGACCATACCCTACGACGAGGGATAACGAACATCTGCTGCGGCACAGCTTTGGCTGTGCCGCTTTTTTTGCATAAAGTTTCCGCATATTCTCTTTTGGAATACATAAACGGCAGCTATTGTGTGACATTTCCGTGAATTTACTTGGCGAACTCTTTACATGCTCTGAAAAATCCGGTATAATATCTCGGATATGCAGAAAGAGGGTGGACCCTTGCAAGTGAATCAAGTGCGGCTGGGCGCGGTGCTGTCCTATGTGTCCATGGGGCTGAGCACGCTGATCTCGCTGATCTACACGCCCATTATGCTGGACCGGCTGGGCGAAACGGAATACGGTGTTTACGGGGCGGTGGGTCCCATCATCTCGTACCTGCTGCTGCTGAGTATGGGCTTGGGCAGTGCCTATATCCGCTACTATTCCCAGGCCAAGGTGGCCCAGGACCGGCGGGAGATGGCCAAGCTCAACGGCATGTTCCTGGTGACGCTGTCGCTGCTGGGTCTGGTACTGCTGGCCTTGGGCTTCTTCCTGGCAGCGCACCCGCAGATGGTGTTCGGCACCAAGTGGGCCCCGGAGGAGCTGGCTCTGGGTGCAAAGCTGCTGCGGATCATGACCGTCAACGCAGCGCTTTCTTTCCCGTTCAGTGTGTTCGAGTCCCATGTGAATATTCATGAGCGCTACCTGTTCCTGAAGGCTGTCACCATGGCTAAGTCCGTGCTGAGCCCGCTGATCTCCATTCCCCTGCTGCTGCTGGGGTTTCGCTCTCCGACCATCGCCACGCTGTCGTTGGTGCTGACCATTGTGTGCGGCCTGACCTATATGTTCTATTGTCTCACGGTGCTGAAAATGCCGATGTCCTTCCGGACCTACGACCTGCCGCTGATGAAGAACATGATGGGCTTCACGTTCTACATTTTCCTGGCGGTGGTGGTGGACCAGCTGAACTATGGCATCGGCACCCTGATGACCACCTGGATCCATGGTGCGGAGCTGTCCGGCGTATACTACAGCGCTAACCAGCTGAACGTATATTACCTATCCTTCGCCATGGCCATCTCCAACGTACTGATCCCACGGGTCCACCGGATGGTGGCCGAGGGTGACTCCACCCGGGAGCTGACCAAGCTGATGACCAAGGCCGGGCGTTTGCAGTTCATTATGCTGATGGCGGTGTTTCTGGGCTTTGTGGCAGTGGGACGCCCCTTTGTGATCCTGTGGGCCGGCGGCAAGGAGCAGTTTTCCGTGGACTATCCCGTGGCCCTGCTGCTGTTTGCCAGCACCATTGTTTCCGCCATTCAATTTGTAGGGCTGGAGATCCTCCGGGCCAAGAACATGCATCGCTTCCGGGCCTGGGTCTATCTGGGTGCCGCCGCCGTCAATGTCGGGCTGATGATTCCTCTGTGCAAATACGGCGGGCTCATTGGTGTGGCGGGTTCCATTCTGTTTGTGACCGTGGTGGGGAATGTGCTTCCCATCAACTGGTATTTCCGCAGGCATGTGGGGCTGGATATCCGGTGGTTCTGGAGCCACATTGCACGGCTGCTGCCGTCTATGGTGGGGCCTGCCGTTGCGGCGGTGCTTATCGCTGTGCTGGTCCCGGTATCGGGATATCTGGACATTTTGATCTGGGGCTGCGTATTTGTGGTTGTGTACGCCGTCAGCCTATGGCTGTTCGGCATGAATCGCTATGAGCGCGGCATCGTCACCGGTGTCCTGGGCAAATTCCGCCGCAGGCGCCGCAGAAGAAGATAAACTGACAGGGGCGAAAATCGCCCCTGTCAGTTTATCTTCAAGACAGTTCTTTCTTCTGCCGTGTCATGGCCGTCCGTTCTACTATTCGGTTTCGTCCGGTAATAGAACATTCGGGTGGTATATTTACAGTTCGTTTCCCTCGTCCGGCTGCTGCACCAGCACCGCCTCCGCCCCTGGCCCGTCGGTGAAGTCCAGCTGCACCACGGCCTGGGCGGTGTTCACGGAGCAGCTGACGCACTTGCCCCGCTCCCGGGCTACGGCGTCGCACCGGGTCAGCAGGTCCGTCAGGAGCTCCCGGTTCAAACCGCCGCCCCGCCAGTGGAACACGAAGTGCGCCTGCTTTTTCCGCAGGGCCTGCCTGGCGCGGCTTTCCACGTCCTCCGGCTTGGTGAAGGACAGGGCCCGGTAGTAGTACCCCTTGTCCGCCGTACAGGGCGGCAGGGGCAGCACCAGAGCTTCGTGGTCCCGGAATATGTGCCTGTCGTCCAGGTTGAAATAATCGTACCGGGGGACGCCCCGCTGGAGGGAATTGTCAAAGGTGGCGTCCAGATGATAGCGCTGGCCCTCCACCGTCACCACGTTCCAGGTATGGCGGTATTTTACACCCCGCTCCGGGGCCGCCTCGCTGAGGGCCACGATGCACGGCAGTCCCACGGCATCGCACAGGGCCTTCACGGTTTTGGCGATGCCCTCGCACACGCCGACCCCCTGGGTCAGAGGCCCGATGATCTCGTGGGAATACGGCTTTTTCAGCTTATCATACCGGACGTTTTCCAGAATAAACTCGTGGATGGCCAGCTCCTTCTCCCGGTCGGTCTTTCCCGCCAGGGGGCGGACCAAACGGTCCAGCCGGGCGGCAACCGCCTGCCGGTGCTGGCGGACCTTGCTCTTATCGAACAGATACTCCGGCAGCAGCTCCACATGGTCTGCCCCGGGCATCCAGCGATACTGAAACCCGGTGACGTAAAACAGCAGCGGCGTGTCCAGCTTCAGCCGCAGGTAGATGTCCGACAGCTCCTGGCCGGTGAGCTTCGGCACCCGGACCCCCGGGGCCAGGGCCTCCATACCCGTCCGCATGGCGTCGTACACCGCTCGCTTTTCCCGGTCCAGCTGCCGGTAATAGTACCCGGCCATCAACGGTATGCGTGGGGCAGCAGCTGCCGCACCTGCCGGGCCAGGGCGTCAAACTGGTCGCAGGACAGAGCCTGTGCCCCGTCGGACAGGGCGCAGGCCGGACGGTCGTGGACCTCCACCATCAGCCCGTCGGCTCCGGCGGCTGCGGCGGCCAGGGCCAGGGGGGCCACCAGCTCCGCCCGTCCGGCGGCGTGGCTTGGGTCCACGATCACAGGCAGGTGCGACAGCCTTTTCAGCACCGGAATGGCTGCGATATCCAGGGTGGCCCGGCTGTCCGTCTCAAAGGTGCGGATGCCCCGCTCACACAGAATGACCTGGGAATTGCCCCCGGCCAGAATGTACTCCGCCGCCTGCAAAAGCTCCGTCACGGTGGCGGACATGCCCCGCTTCAGCAGCACCGGCTTCCGCACCTGGCCCAGGGCCTGGAGCAGGGGAAAATTCTGCATATTCCGGGCGCCCACCTGCAGGACGTCCACGTCTGCCAGGTCGTCCAGCTGCCGGGGGTCGGTGATCTCCGTCACCACTGGCAGGCCCGCCTCCTGACCGGCGTCCACCAGCAGGGGGATGCCTGCCTGACCCAGCCCCTGGAAGGAGTAGGGGGATGTCCGGGGCTTGAATACGCCTCCTCGCAGCAGCTGGGCCCCGGCGGCCTTCACCCGCCGGGCCACGCCGGCCATCTGCACCTGGGACTCCACAGCGCAGGGCCCTGCAATGAGGCAAAACTCCGCACCGATCCGCGCACTGCCCACCTCCACCACGGTGTTTTCCGGATGGGCAGCCCGTCCCGCCAGCCGGTAGGGCGGCGTAATGCGCCGCACATCCAGCACATAGGGAAGGGCCAGCAGCCCCTCCGGGTCCAGCCGCCAGGTATCTCCCACCAACGTCAGCACATCGGCGTCCTGGCCCGGGGTGCGGCCTATGCGCACCCCCTGATTCATCAGGCGCACCGCCAGCTGCCGCATGGCGGGCTCCTGGGTATCCTTTCGGATGACAACGATCATATATACCTCCGTGCGGCCATGCCGCCATATATTCCTGTTCATTGTACCGCAATGCGGACCGATTTGCAAGCCGGGGGTAAAAAGAACGCCGCTGCCGATGAAACGTATGGCGTTGACCGGGTTGTATATACAGAGATGGAAAAACTGCACAGCTTTTGTGAAAAATAGTCCCGTTTTGCTTGACAGCTTTGGCGGAATAATCTATAATTCGGATATAAGCACAAATATAGGTATATGGAGGGGGACCGCGATGGGCTGATTATCATACAGCAAGCGCCTGCCAGTCCATAAACAAACGAACACAGGAGGTATGATATGAAGAAGCTGATCAAATTGCTCTGTGTCGCGCTGGTGTGGGCTTTGCTCCTGGGCGCTGCCGTCTCCTGCGCCAAGCAGCCGGACAGCCCGGTACAGGACCCTCCGAAGCAGGAGGACCCCCAGCCTGCGCCTGCGGCAGCCGCCGGACTGAGGATCGCGGTGGACAGTGAGCCGGCGTGGTCCGCCGCCGTACAATGGCTCGCTTCCGAACAGGGACAGGCCCTGTTCGGCGACGCCGACGTCCACGACGTATTCTTCCTGGTAGCCCCCCAGGATATCACTCAGCAGCTCCGGCTCAGTAACTATGATGCCGCCATCCTCTGCCCCGACCAGCAGACATTGCAGCAGTTGGGCGGCTATGAGTCGATCCCCCTTTTCCGGGACGCCGTCATATTCGTACACGGTGACATTGGGCAGCCCAGGGGTGACTATGACCTGACCGCCGACGCCATCCGGCAGATATACGCAGGCAGCGGCGCGCTGTTCTGGGATCAGGAGCAGCGCCAGGCCCTGATCCCGGCCTACGGCTACAGTGATGACGCGGACGTCCCCGTCTGGCAGCAGCTGTCGATGCTGTTCGGCATTACTGCCGGTGCGCCGGATATTGTCCCGGTGGGAGAGTATGGCAACCCCGTGGCCGCCGTGGCTTATTCCGACCGGGTGGGAGCGCCGCTGTTTCCCTGCTATTACCAGGATCTGCACGGAGATGCGGGGCTCAACGGGTCGGTGATCTCTGTGGATGGCGTGCTGCCCACAGACGAGACGCTGGAGGACGGGACGTATCCGTTTACCCTGTCCTATTACGGCATGTACAGCGCCATCCCGCCCGCGGCGAAAAAGCTGCTGCCGGAGATATTCCGGGGCATGCAGGCAAGCAGTGCTCGGTAAAAAGCCAACCTATACGGGGCGCGACCAGACACCGCACATGGACGGGAAGCCGTCCGTTGTATTTCAATCCACGCGCCCCATACGGGGCGCGACGCTGTGGTGGGTCCGCGGGGACGGATACACCCGGGAATTTCAATCCACGCGCCCCGTACGGGGCGCGACGTAGGCAAATAGCCGATAGAATAGGTAAGCATGGCATTTCAATCCACGCGCCCCATACGGGGCGCGACCCGGGATAACGTCACGTTCTTTTGTGCTTACATTTCAATCCACGCGCCCCATACGGGGCGCGACTTTCCGGTCCTACTGTCCAGGTTGCTGATGTTGGTCTATTTCAATCCACGCGCCCCATACGGGGCGCGACTTGCTTCGCTCTCGTCATTCGTCTGATAAAAGGAATTTCAATCCACGCGCCCCATACGGGGCGCGACGCGCCGTGGTTTTGCCGTCTGGTCCCGTCTGCTTTCTATTTCAATCCACGCGCCCCATACGGGGCGCGACGACATGAGCGGAACCAAGTGGACAAATACTTTCTTTATTTCAATCCACGCGCCCCATACGGGGCGCGACGCGACCGAAAATGCCGATTGCACCACCAATAAGCAATTTCAATCCACGCGCCCCATACGGGGCGCGACGTCCGATTCCGGCTCCCGCATCCATTTTTGTTTCACGTATTTCAATCCACGCGCCCCATACGGGGCGCGACCAAGAGTACCTGCATCCAGTTTAATAAGCATCTTATATTTCAATCCACGCGCCCCATACGGGGCGCGACTTTCTTTGTTTCGTCGTCCGGAGCCAAAGAAGACATATTTCAATCCACGCGCCCCATACGGGGCGCGACCTTATCAGCGTAGCATCGATTTCCTCGGCCGTGTTATTTCAATCCACGCGCCCCATACGGGGCGCGACAAAAAGCCCCGCTCTGATCGTGGCCGCCCGGGATATTTCAATCCACGCGCCCCATACGGGGCGCGACTTCTGCGGCGTATCCTGTCCCGTGGAATAAGTACATTTCAATCCACGCGCCCCATACGGGGCGCGACTCAATTTGGACGCGCTAAAAAAGGAGCTGCAAGAATACATTTCAATCCACGCGCCCCATACGGGGCGCGACCCATAAGCACGAAAAGCACAACAAATAACTTGTATTTCAATCCACGCGCCCCATACGGGGCGCGACAGCAAAAATGCATAATTTATGTTCTGCATTTTTGCAACAACAGACAATCAAAGCATAAAAACCAACGGGAAACGTCGTCTGTCAGAACGTTTTTCTGATAAATCCAGGAACTCAACTTACAAAAGTAGGTGCGAACCTTCCTGACGCGTTCTGTTCGCTTCTCCTTCGCACTAGATCATCAGTGTGTCCTCTGGCAGATACGATTGCTTGCAGCCGAAATGCTCGATCTTCTTTTCATACTGCTTCCCTAAATAGTAAAATCGCAGACTATCCCGCTGGGGATCCATAATCTTACAAAGGGTATTTTGCAGACTGCGGCACTGTGCGGTGTCCAGCAAGCATTCAAATACAGAATTCTGCACTCTTTGCCCGTAATTAACGCACTGCCTGGCGATTTGCCGCAGGCGTTTGCGTCCGGCGGCGTCCTCTGTATTTACATCATAGGTGATCAATACCAGCATAGCCCCTCACTTCCATAAAAACGGCGGATAGTCGTCCAAATCGCCCCGCAGATACCTTGCCAACAAGAGACTCTGCACATAAGGAACCAGACCCCAAGGAAGCTTTTCCTCCAGAAAAGGATGGGTGATCGGCTCCCTTTTGCGCTCCTGCCATTTCTGCAAAAAGCTTTTACGTCCTGTGTCCGACAGAAATACCGCACCGCTTTCCCGAAAATCGAAATCCTCTGGCTTAATGATGCGATTATTGACCATCGTCAGCACAAAATGATCCGCAAAGCAAGGACGCAATTCCTCCATCAGATCCAGCGCAAGGGATTCACGTCCCGGACGGTCACGGTGCAGAAAACCCACATAGGCATCCAGGCCGACACATTCCAAGGCGGAAGCACAGTCGTGGGCCAGAAGGCTGTACGCAAAGGACAGCATGGCATTGAAAGCGTCCAGCGGCGGTCGGCGGCTGCGCTCACGGAAAAAGAAGGTATCCTTTCCCTGCAGGATCATGTCGTCAAGAACTCTGAAATAGGCAGTGGCGCCGGCGCCCTCCAACCCCCGGAGACTGTCCAGCGAGGTTTCTGCTGTGATCTGCGGCAAAAGCCCCTGCAGCTGCTGGGACACCGCTGTAAAGCGGCCGCTGTCAATTCGCATGGCATGATCCCTTCGGGTGCGATCCACACTCCAGCGGGCGTTATAGACCTTGCCCAGAATCATCATTCGGGCCACGCGGCAGCTTTCAGAGGGATCGTCGGCGACCCGATACTGCGTCCGCCGCAACAGCACATTGCCCTGCATTTGTCCGGAGACGCGGGCAAGGAAATGCCCTCTCTGGGTACAAAACGCCAGCCCGATTTCCCGCTTGGTGCAAGCACCCATCAGTGCCGGTGAAGCACCGGAATAGGAAAAGGTCACAATGCTTTGCAGCGTGTGCAGCGGATAGCGGGCAACGGCTTCCCCACCCCGGTTGGCCACCACATTTTCACCGTCCAGCGAGAGGTACACATCCTCTGATGTAACGAACAATGTGTTCAAAAGCTGTCTCATGGCGTCTCCTCCAGATGATCCCGCAGATAGTCCGCAACAGATTGCTTCCGCATCAGCTTCGGCAGACAAAGCTCCTTGAGAGAGCAGGCGCTGCAGGCTTTTGTCGGCTTGACCTTCGGTGTCCAGCCACGCTCATACAGAGCGTGCATCTCCTCAAGAAGCGTCCTGACCTCCTGCCGCAGCTCCGGCGTGAATTCCACCTCTGTACGGCGGTGCGTCTCGCCGTAGTACAGCGCGCCGGTCGGGATCTGGCAGCAGAGCATTTCCTCCAGACACACAGCCTGTCCGCAAAGCTGCAAGGCGTCCGTGGTGTCCTGCTTGGGCTTGCCGCGCTTGTATTCCACCGGATAGGGCTGCCAAAGGCCATCCCTCCCTTTCAGCGGAATCCCCACGCCGCTGCGGTGGAATTCCAGCACGTCACAGGCACCGGAAACCCCTAAGGTCGGGGAAAATATCCGCATATCCCGCGTAATGAGCAGGTCGCCGCGGCTCTCGGTGAAGTCCTTATCGTGGGCCCGCTCGTGGAGGATCGCACCGTCTGTGGTACGGTAATTCTCCGCCCATTGATTTTCGATATGGATCAGCGCCCATTGTCTGCGGCAGAATTTGAAGTGCTGCAAACCGGAGAGCTGAAGAAAGCGCTCCTCCGGATAGATCACCCCAGCCGTGTGCAGGTAACGCCGGCGGGGAGAGCCGCCTCGTCCACCGTAACGGTGTAGTCTTCATAGCTTCTGGGGGCGGTAACGTTGTCCTTATGAGCTGCCTTCACCAGGTCAAACAGCTTATGGGCCGGAGCGCAGCCCAACTCGGAATCATGCTTGAACACGATCAGCTCACGCACAGCCATCTTGCCGCGGGCGGCAGAGTGGTCATTTTCAAACATATTCAGGATAGCTGTCCACAGCAGGTTCAGGTCATCCTCGGAGAATCCGGTAGTCTTGCGGGCCAGGTTGGCGGAGATATATCCCTCCACCCGGTACAGGCCGTAGGGTACAATGTACTTGCGGCCCATTTCGGTGCCCTTCTTCTCCGCGTCCGCCTCCGTGGTGATGGCCACACGGGTGATGGTAACCTCCTGGGGCATGATGGGGTCAACGCTGCGGGCAAAGCCCAGCTGCACCGGCCCGCGGACCTGTCCGCAGTTCAGCGCACCCTTGACGAAGGTAGTCATGACTGCGCCGAAGGTGCGGATATCGTAGAAATTCCGGCACATAAAGTCCCGCAGCTTTTCGTCCAGATGCTCGTCCTTCTTCTTGGCATCCTTCAGCTTGTCCGCGTCCACGCCCACAAAGGCGCAGGCTTCCTTGTCGCTGGTGTTCAGCGGTACGCCGTCCTTGATGTAGATGCGATAGCCCGTCTCCCCTTCCTTTGCCATCTCCACATAGTTGCGGATCTTTCGCTTCAGGCAGACGTCCGTCACCAGCCCGTAGCCGGTCTCTGGGTCTATACGGGGCATGTTGCCCGCGTCGGGGTCACCGTTGGGATTTCCGTTCTCCACATCGAAAAACACCACAAATTCATACCGGTTCTTGATAGGCTCAGACATTTTCATTCTCCTCCTTTTTCGTATACCGCTTCTGTGTCTGGTGATAGTAGCCAAGGTCGAAGGAGCCCTGCTGGGCCAGCGTCATACGGGCAGGATAGCTCTCGCCCAGCAATCCCTTCAACACAGTGACCTGTTTATCGAAATAGACTCTCTGTCCGGGCTCCAGCTTCCGCAGATGCTTCTGATAGAGATTGTTCAGCACCGGGAAGATGCTGGCAGGCATGGTCGCTGCCGAGTTGAAATACTTGTCCTTGATGGTCGCGTTGATACCGGGATTTGCCGCCTGCTGTGCCGATTCATAAACGGAGAACAACCGGCCCAGCGTGTAAGGAATGTTGGTGCTGGCTTCGTTGAGACTCACAGTCAAAACCTCCTTTGGACAGTCCGTATGTGGATTTTTCAGATAATACGCCTTGATGATGGCCGCGCGGCCCCATGTGATGTTCCGCTCCGCACGAATACGGAGCATGACAGCCTCCAGCAGCAACGCCGGATACAGCCCGCCGGAAAAGATGGCCCGTGCCGTGGCTCCTGCCATGGCCGGTGAAGGAGACTTATCCTTGGAATTCGGATTCACCGTTTCCCGCAGCAGCGCCCACAGGGACAGCACACCGGGCTTAGCGTTTGCAGGCCTCACGATCTCCAGCCGCTCATAGTGGGCATTGACGTTCTGCATCAGCCTGCCGAAGCTGTCCCGCAGAAAGAATCGGACAGAGAGCCGGGCCGCATTAGGCGCCAGCCCCAGAATGTAAAAGGTGCGGTCCGGATCCACGCCCAGGTCCGTGCTCGGCAGACCCTTTGCCAGATTTTTCAAGGCAGCCTGCAGATCCTTTTCCGATAAGCCTGATGGCATATTGCCGGACATGAACGCCATAAACAGATCAGGATAAGCAGGCTCTGCGCCCTCTGCCCAACAGACAATGGTGGTATCGCCGATGACCTGCACATTGTTCCTTTTCGCCAGCAGATGGTTCAAGGCGGCAGTGTAGGCAAATGCGGCATACTTGCCTACCGGTGCGTTGTAGCTTTGCTCCCGCCCATAAGAGCAAAAGGCGTGCGCATTGAACGCCACCAGCGTTGCGCCGCTGGACTGGGCATCCCGTACACCCTTGATGGTGGGATGGGTGGCAGCAATCTCATCCTCGCGGCCTGTGACAAGGCACTGCATCCGCACGGCGTCCTCGCCTGCGCCGTCCCGATACCGCTGCCACGCCTCGCGGATGGCGGTATCCTCATGTGAATAGCGGCCGTCCACCCGAAGCAGCAGATTCCCGCCTGCGGTAACTGCCTCATACTGTCCGGACAAGGCGGGATGTTCCATCGCTTTTTCCGGCTGCCAGGTGTCGAAGAACGTCAGAATCGCCTTGGCAACGGGCGAATCCACGCCATCCAATACGGTATGGTGCAGACTTGCGGCAGCGCGAAAGCAATCCTGGCTGCGCTTCGGCTTTCCCTTTTGGTCAACGCCCAGCAGATAGGTTGAGTTGTCCCACAGGAAGTTGGAAGCAATGCCAACGGTACGCTTTACCGGTGCAGGCAGATTTCTGATAGTCTGCGGTATCTGCGCCTTTCCGTTTTCGGATGGCTGTTGAATATTGATTATTTGCGTCACCTGGCCGTCTTTATCCAGACACAGGGCGAAGCTGATCTTTGCCGGGCTCCATCCGGGAGCGGCGATCTCGCCGCGATGGAGGAGATCCTCATAATACTGCGTCAGCGCTTGCAGAATCATTCCCTCACCTCCTCACTGTTCCATGGCGGCACAACCATCACGCCGTCCGTCAGACTGGCCCGGAAGAACCGGGGCGTGATGTTCCGGGGATCGGTGTAGTCCATATCCAGCAGGATCCAGCCCAGATCACGGACACCCTCCAGCTCCTTCGGACAGGGCGGCAGCTCCGTGCAGCGGCGAAAATGGGCCGGAAACTCCCTTGTGCCGAAATAGGGCATACTGTAGCACTGGCCCCGTTCCAGGCGACGCTTGATGATGTCCTGAAACTTTCCGGCGTTGTCGCCGGGAGCAGCGTTCTCCGTCAGGTCGAAATGGGCGTCAATCACATAGTGTACGTCCCGCAGCACCATGGCCGCCCGCTGCTGGATGCTTTCCGGCGTGGCCAAATACAGCTCTCCTTGCCCTTTCTCCATAACGGTTTTTACCTTGCGGGCGCTGATGGTATCCTTCACCTCGTTGCGGCGAATGTTGGTGAAGCGAATGGGGCTGCATACATGGATGCGGTCGATGCGCCATCGCAGACCGGGGTGCCAGTAAATACTTTCCAGCAGCCCGCGGGCCGCCGACGGCGTCATGGTATCGTAGCTCACATGCTCAACCTTGAACTCAGGCCGCGAAAATAGCGCGTAGTCGCCCCACACTTCCACTTGTATTGCCATAAGGTCACTCCCTTCCTTAAATATTTTTTCAGATAAACTCCGCCTTGCCTGTCTCCGGCTCCAGCGACAGGCCCATGGTCTCGCTGTACAGCGTCAGATCTGTCAAAATGGCACTGTCCTCGTCCAATACGGGAACCTCCCGTGCCGTCAGCAGCGCACCTGCATTGTACAGCGCCTGATAATGCTTATCATATACAGAAACGGCATAACGGCCCAGCTTACGGTACAGGTCCCTGGAGCACTCGCCGTCCTGCAGACGCCGGAGTAAAGCCGTGCCTTCACCATAAGGAATGTAGATGGTATATGTATTCCGGTCGATGAGACGGAACTTCTCTGCTACTGTGCGGAACGGAAATTCACAGCCCCCGATTCCCTGCGTGAATGCCTCGATAACACCCTGCCGGTCCAGCGCATCGCCGCTCAGATCGCGCAGACTGCGAAAGTACCGAGTCATCGTCTCAGGCGCGGCAGGGTCGCGATCCTCTTTCAGCGCTTCTCTGGCTGCGCCGACGGCGGCCTGGAACAATTGCGGCGGCAGCTCAGTCCGCTCAAAAATCGTGACAAAGCTCTCGTCCGCAGGACGTTTTCCCTCACGGTTGCAGCGCCCTGCCGCCTGCATGACGGAATCCAGCCCCGCCAATTCCCGGTAGACGGCAGGAAAATCCACATCCACGCCCGCCTCGATCAGCGATGTGGATACCACCCGGCATGGTTCCCCCCTTCTTAACCGTTCTTTGATCTTATCAAGCAGCACCTGTCGTTGAGCGGGGACCATCAACGTGGACAGATGATAGCTGCCCTCCTGCGGCAGCAATGCGTATATGCTCTGGGCAGCCTTACGGCTGTTGACGATACAGAGGACTTGCCGCTGCTCACTCAGCCGCTCTGCCAGCACTTCGTCAGTCATCGTTCCGGAGTGTTGGAAGGTCACGCGGCGGAAGCGGTCATACAGTGCTGCCGTTTGCGGGCAGAGCTCTGTCACGGGACAGTCTGGCGCGTAGGTGCGCAGCAGGTCATCCAAAGATGGCTGCGTTGCCGTACAAAGCACCACCGTTGAGCAAAATTGCTCCGCCAGCGAAGCCATGGCAGCCACGCAGGGCCGCAGATGCGCCAAAGGCAGCATCTGTGCCTCGTCGAAAATAATGACGCTGTTGGCAAGGTTGTGCAGCTTGCGGCACCGGGAGGAACGGGCGGCGTACATGGACTCAAAGAACTGCACCGCCGTGGTGACCACCACAGGCATGTCCCAATTCTCCGTGGCCAGCGCTTTCCGGACAGCCTCCGGCGGCGCGCCGTCGGAGAGATCAAACTGCACGCCGGAATGGTGCTCCAGCACATTGCCGCTCCCCAGAATATCCCGGAACACCCGGGCATTCTGGTCGATGATGGAGGTATATGGGATGACGTAAATCACCCGCTGCATCCCATGTTCCGCCGCATGCCGCAGTGCAAAGGCCAGCGACGCCACCGTCTTTCCCCCACCGGTGGGGACGGTCAGTGTGTAAACGCCTTTTGGCTTACTTCCCGCCTCTATACAGGTGTTCAGTATCTCGCAGCGCAGCCGATTCAACTCCGTCCTGGGCTGCTGCCACGGCTTGATATACGCTTGCAGCCGCGCCAGCAGCGTAGGGATATCATCGTATCCGCCCCGCCCGCGTTCACCGTTCATGAACCGCTCCGTATCCAGAAAATCGGCGTCCACCAGGCAGGAATAGAGCATTCGCGTCCAGAATGAAGCCTGTAGGGGATCCAACCCTTGCGTCGCCAGGACCGTCGGCGGAGGCAGCGCCGCGCCGCTTTCTCCGCAGCGCTCCAGATACCGCTCCTCGCGTCCCTTCAGCATCCGGCCATAGAATGTTCCATCAGCCTTCCGGGCTGTCCGCATATTGCCGAAGTCCGGCAGTCCGCCGTGATGTCCCGCCACGCATGCGGAAGCATAGCGGTTTCCCCGCATGGCGCAGGCCATCGCACCCGCTGTGGCGTGGACAACTGTGGGTCCGTCGTTCAGCAGATGATCCTGAAAGGCATCCGTGCATTTACCGATGTCGTGGGACAGTCCCGCCAGTTCCCCGTCGGCTTCCGCTCCAAATGCCGCCGCGAATTCGCGGCACAGTTCAGCCGTTCCCGTCAGGTGCTGGGCAACCGTCTGATACTCTTTGCGGCCATTCGCATTTTCCCGGACATGTGCGTAATACTGCAAATCCATCACCCTTTCATGGACATTTCTCTCTCAAAATAACAAAAAACAGCCCTGCGGAAAGCACAGGGCTGTTGGATAGCGCGGCTGGTAATTGGCCCTGTCGCAGTTTCTATCGCATACATTATATATCTGTCTGCGGATAAAGTCAAACAAAATACGCCATTATAGAGGATTTTTCGCTGTGAGCCCCCGATTGTACATGCGGCGGCTCTGTTTTCAACCTTTCTGCACACCTTCCGTAGTCAATTCCCGATAGGTTTTCATGATGATAACTGCCGAGATGATAAAAGCATCATACTGCCCCCTTGCGCAGGCCTTTGATCCTGTGCAAGGGGGCAGTTACTCTTGTTTATCGGCTTGACTTGCGCTGCCTTCAGCGACCGGCAGACTCCTCGGCGATCTTTTTGGTGACTTCCTCGTCGGAGAGGTAGGCGCTGGGAGCAGGCTCCACGCCGCGGGCCCACTCAATCCAGTTGACCACATAGAAGGACACAGTGCTGACCAAGCAGCCCGCCACCACGGGCATCAGGAACATCCAGGTGCCGCCGCCGCCCACGATCTGCCATACCACAAAGGCGACCGTACCGCAGATAATGGACACGACGCCGGAGTTCTTGGTGGCCTTGGGCACTGCCAGGCCCAGGCCATAGGCCGCGAAGGGGCCGGCGCAGCGGATACCGAAGGCGAAGGTGTTCATGGCCACGATGGACACGCCGGCCAAGGAGATCAGAATAGCCACCACAGCGGACAGCACATTGCAGGCGCGGGTGTAGAAAATGGTCTGCTTGTCCGTCAGCTTTTTTTTGCCGCCCAGGCCGGTGTACAGGTCGTTGATGATCATGGTAGACATGCACAGCAGGTTGGAGTCGGCAGAGGACATGGTGGCGCAGATAATGGCGGCGGAGATCAGACCCGTCACCACGCCGGGCGCATAGTGGCCGGTGACGATCATCATGGCGTTGCTGCCGCTCACCGCCAGACCGGGCAGCTGATCCCGCAGAGCAAAGGCAGCCAGGCCCAGCAGCGTGGGGAAGATGGACATGGCGGCCATCAGGATGGCGGACAGGAAGGACGCGTTTCTGGCGGTCCTTTCATTCTTGGCCGTCTCGAAGCGGGAGACCATCTCAGGACCGGCCAGGAAGGTGCAGAAGTAGTTGAAGATATAGCCGATGATGGAGGCCCAGCCGATCTGGGTCAGATTCAGCTTCTCACCGGGCAGTGCGGCGGAAATGGCGTTCCAGCCGCCGGCGTGGTTCAGCACAATGGGGGTGGCGATGGCCAGGCCCACCAGGATGATGCCGAATTGCAGCAGGTCGGAGATCTGGTCGGCGATCATGCCGCCCATGGTGGTATAGAGAATGATGACCACACCCGCGAAGATCAGGCACACGTTCAGGGGAATGGACGGAATCAGGGCGTTGATGACGCCGCCGGAAGCGGCGATCTGCGAGGAGGTCAGGCAGAACAGCGACAGCACGGACAGAATCGCCGTGAAGTTGCTGGAAAACTTGCCGAACCGACGGCCCACCACCTCGGGGATGGTCACGGCCATGGTTTTGCGGATCTTAGGTGCAAAATAGGACAGAGGAATCATGGCGATGGACGCCGCCAGGACGTACCAAACAGCGCTGACGCCCCAGTCGCCGAAGGCCTTCTGGGCCAGACCCGTGGTGCAGCCGCCGCCGATATTGTTGGCGGACAGGGAGAATGCTACCATGAACAGGCCCATGCGGCGGCCGGCCACCATGTAGTCCTTGGCATTCTTGATCTGGACCTTGCTGACAACGGCGCCCACAACCAGCATGCCCACCAGATAAGCAACAACAATAATCAGGGGCAGGATTTGAATTTCCATATGCATTTCTCCTTCTATATTTCCGGACCATACCGGGTACTTCACTACTTTATACAAAAAATGCACCGTATGCAACAAAAATCTCATCAATTTATGAACTTTCTGTGACTTTCACAAAATATGTCCACTTCCCTGGCTCAAAATGCATAAAAACGCAGAAGTTTACATTTTTTCATTATAAATTGCAAATGATGCTGCCATATGCTGAGATTATATCAAAAAAATACCGGCCCCGCCATACGGGGCCGGTGAGCGATTATTGGGGAATGGTCTGGACAATACCGCGGGCACAGTCCACAGACACCAGGGTGCCGTCCTTCAGGCGGCGGGTAGCGTCGGAGGCGGCCACGATAACGGGTTTGTTCAGCAGCAGGCCCACCGTGGCCGTGTGGCAGTCGGCGCTGGCCTCCTCGCTGACAATGGCGGCAGCCTGGCGCAGCCAGGGCACCACATCGTTATTGGTGTAGGGTACCACCAGCACGTCACCGGGATGGAACTTCTCCGGAATCTCCTCCAGGGTCCGGCAGATGCACAGGGGACCGGAAGCGGTCTGGCTGCCGATGCCGATGGCGTTGACCAGGGCGCCGCCTACCTGGGCGATGCGGATCATATTGGTGGTGCCGGAAATGCCCACAGGAACACCGGCGGTGACCACCACCAGATCGCCGTGCTTTACCAGGCCCGCCTCCTGGGCGGACTGGATCGCCAGATCCACCAGCTGGTCCGTGCTGCTGGCCCGGGGCATGGTGATGGGTACCAGACCCCAGTACAGGGCCATCTGGCGCTGGACCTGGGGGTCCAGCAGAAGGGCCACCACCGTGGCGGCGGGGCGGAAACGGCTGACCATCTGGGCAGTGATACCCCGCTGGCTGACGGTGAGGATGGCGTCGGCACCGATATCCTCCGCCGTGGTGCAGGCGGCGTGAGCCGTGGCGGCAGTGATGGACAGGCGGGTGCGCTTGGGCGTCTTTGCGGGACAGATACGCTCCACATTGCTCTCCGTCTTGCGGGCAATGGCATCCATAGTGCGGACGGCCTCCACCGGGTACTTCCCTGCCGCCGTTTCGCCGGAAAGCATAATGGCGCTGGTGCCGTCGTAAATGGCATTGGCCACATCGGTGATCTCCGCACGGGTGGGACGAGGGTTCTCGATCATGGAATCCAGCATCTGGGTGGCAGTGATCACAGGCTTTCCGGCGGCCACACACTGGGCAATGATGCTCTTTTGAATGGCGGGGATCTCCGTAAAGTCGATCTCCACGCCCATATCGCCACGGGCCACCATGATACCGTCGGCCACGGACAGGATATCCACCAGGTTGCTGACGCCTTCCTGATTTTCGATCTTGGCAATGATGCGGATCTTGGAGTGGTTCTTATCCAGAATGTGCCGGATCTCCCGGACATCGGCGGCGGAACGGACAAAGCTGGCGGCAATGAAATCGAAGCCCTGGCGGATGCCAAAAAGAATATCCTCCCGGTCCCGCTGGCTCATGTACGGCATGGACAGGGATACGCCAGGGACGTTGACGCCCTTTTTGTCCTTCATAACGCCGTCATTTTCCACCCGGCAGCGAATCTCGCGGGCAGTGGTCTCCAGCACCGTCAGCCGTACCAGACCGTCATCCAGCAGGATGGTGTTGCCTGGCTTCACATCCTGGGGCAGATCGGCATAGGTAATGGAGCAGCGGGTCTCGTCCCCGGGGACATCGTCGGTAGTCAGAGTGAAGCTCTGGCCGGTTTTCAGGTGAACAGGGCCGTTCTGAAAGGTCCGCAGCCGCACCTCCGGCCCCTTGGTGTCCAGCATAGCGGCCACCGGCAGATGAAGCTCCTCCCGCAGGGCTGTCAGCGCCTCCAGACGGCGCTGGTGCTCGTCATAGCTGCCGTGGGAAAAGTTGAACCGGGCCACGTTCATCCCCGCCTGAATCATCTGCCGCAGAACGCCCTGGCCATCAGTGGCCGGGCCCAGGGTGCATACGATTTTTGTCTTTCTCATAGTTTTCCCTTCCCTCTTTGCGTGGAAAATCAGAAAATATGCCCCCCTGCGGGCCGGTGGGGTACACAGGGGGGCGCGGATGGTTCTGCTCTTAGAATGCCTTGCCGTCGCAGCCCAGAACGTCCACGATCTTGTGGGTCACCAGCTCCTTGATGGCCTGGCGTGCGGGCTTCAGATACTGACGGGGGTCAAAGTCTGCCGGATGCAGGGCAAAGTGCTCCCGGATGGAGGCGGTCATGGCCAGACGCAGGTCGGAGTCGATGTTGATCTTGCACACGGACAGAGACGCGGCCTTGCGCAGCTGATCCTCGGGCACGCCGATGGCGCCGGGCATATTGCCGCCGTACTGGTTCACCTTAGCCACCAGATCCTGGGGAACGGAAGAAGAACCGTGCAGCACAATGGGGAAGCCGGGCAGACGGCGGGAGACCTCCTCCAGCACGTCGAAGCGCAGCTGGGGCTTGGTGCCGGGCTTGAACTTGTATGCGCCGTGACTGGTGCCGATGGCGATGGCCAGAGAGTCGCAGCCGGTCTTGGACACAAACTCCTCCACCTCCTCGGGGCGGGTATAGGAGGAATCCTCGGCGGACACGTTGACTTCATCCTCGATGCCGGCCAGGGTACCCAGCTCGGCCTCCACCACCACGCCGTGGTCGTGAGCATATTCCACCACCTGGCGGGTCAGGGCAATGTTCTCGGCGAAGGGCTTGGAGGAGCCGTCGATCATCACGGAGGTGAAGCCGTCCTCGATGCAGGACTTGCACAGCTCAAAGCTGTCGCCGTGGTCCAGATGCAGCACGATGGGCAGGCCCGTCTCAATAACGGCGGCCTCCACCAGCTTCTTCAGATAGGTGCGGTTGGCATAGGCGCGCGCGCCCTTGGACACCTGCAGGATCAGGGGGGCCTTCAGCTCAGCGGCGGCCTCGGTAATCCCCTGAATGATCTCCATGTTGTTGACGTTGAAGGCACCGATGGCGTAACCGCCGTTGTAAGCCTTCTCGAACATTTCCTTGGAAGTAACCAGTGGCATAATAAATCGCTCCTTTTGAAAAATTGGTCTTGACTTGTATGGAATGATTGGGATATGATGTATATATGTATTGTACCACATTTTTTTCTTTTTGCAAGCCCCAACGGTTTACTTTATCCATCCTCTGTGATAAAATATTCCGCATGGCAAGAAAAATCTACTGGGAGGTAGTCAATCATGAAAGAATTAAAGGGTGCCTGTATCATCGGTCAGTCCGGTGGGCCTACGTCTGTGATCAACGCCAGCGCTTACGGCGTCATTGACACGGCCCTGAAATCCGGCGTCATCACTCAGGTGCTGGGCGCGGAGCACGGCATCAAGGGCGTTCTCAGCGATCGCCTGTTCGACATGGGTCTGGAGGATCCCGAGGAGCTGCGTCTGCTGAAGTACACCCCCTCCTCCGCCCTGGGCTCCTGCCGCTACAAGATCGCGGACCCCGAGGTGGACGATACCGATTATCGCCGCATCCTGGAGGTGTTCAAGAAGCACAACGTCCGCTATTTCTTCTATAACGGCGGCAACGACTCCATGGATACCTGCAATAAGATCAATCAGTACATGCAGTCCGTGGGCTACGAGTGCCGGGTCATGGGTGTACCCAAGACCATCGACAACGATCTGTTCGGCACCGACCACTGCCCCGGCTTCGGCTCTGCCGCCAAGTATATCGCCACCTCCATGATGGAAGTAAACCTGGACGCCCATGTGTACGACACCGGTATGATCGTGGTGATGGAGATCATGGGCCGCCATGCCGGCTGGCTGGCCGCTTCCGCTGCCCTGGCCAGCGAATACGGCGCAGGCCCCGATCTGATCTATCTGCCCGAGGTGGACTTCAGCATGCCCAAGTTCATTGAGGATGTCAAGCGTGTATACGCCGAAAAGGGCTACTGCATCGTGGCTGTGTCCGAGGGTATCCACTATGAGGACGGCGGCTTTGTGTCCGAGGCCAAGGTGGCCGCTACCGACGGCTTCGGCCACGCCCAGCTGGGTGGCCTGGCTGCCATGCTGGCCCAGGTGGTCAAGGAGGAGACCGGTGCCAAGGTCCGCGGCATCGAGCTGAACCTGCTGCAGCGCTGCGGCGCACATCTGGCTTCCGAGACGGATATTGAGGAATCCTATATGGCCGGTAAAGCAGCCGTGGAAAATGCCATCAACGGCATCAACGGCCGCATGATCGGCTTCGAGCGCGGTGTCCGGGACGGCAAGTACGCCTGCAAGACCAAGCTGATCCCCCTGATGGAGGTTGCCAACACCGAGAAGAAGCTGCCCCGCAGCTGGATCAACGAAGAAGGCAACGGCGTAAACCACCAGTTTGTGGAATACGCGCTGCCCCTGATCCAGGGTGAACCGGACCTGCCCAAGGTGGACTCCCTGCCTCGCTTCGCCCATCTGAAGAAGATTCTGGCAAAATAAAAATACGCTGAAAAATCCGTCTCCGGCCACAAGCCGGAGGCGGATTTTTTCGTTTCAGTGTGTAAAGTGGTTTTCCATTACAGCTTTGTCAAATGCGCACCTGCGGCCTTCAGCATGAGCTTTTTGGTGCCCACCCGGTCGAAGGCCACCTCCACCAAAGCATCTCCGCCCATGGGGCGCACGCTGAGTACCATCCCCTGGCCAAAGGCGCTGTGCCGGACTCCGTCGCCGGGCTGCAATTGCAGCAGCGGAGCGGAGGACACCGTCGGACGCACCGGGTACTCCGGCTTAGGCATAGTCCGGGTCTCCGGCTGCGACGCATAGCGAGGCGTATCGCCGAAGTCGTCGTCCCACCGGGATGCGGGACGCGGCTCGGGCTTCCCCAGCCACTCCATATTCTCCTCCGGGATCTCCTTCAGGAATCGGGAGGGCATGCAGGGGGTAGTGCGGCCAAACAGCATCCGCTGACGGGCATTGGTCAGAGTCAGCTTCTCCTTGGCCCGGGTCATGGCCACATAACACAGCCGCCGCTCCTCCTCCATTTCCTCCGGCTCACCCATGGCGCGATTGCCCGGGAAAAGTCCGTCCTCCATGCCCACCACGAATACGCTGGGAAACTCCAGGCCTTTGGCGCTGTGCATGGTCATCAGAGTCACGCAGTTGTCCCCGGCCTCCTGGCCGTCCAGGTCAGTGTACAGAGCAACCTCGTCCAAAAAGCCCGACAGGGTGGGGTCCTCGGGATCGTTCTCCAGAAACGCCTGGATACTGGAGCTGAGCTCCTCTACGTTTTCCAGGCGGCCCCGGCTCTCCGCATCCTCCTTTTCCTGGAGCATGGCTACATAGCCGCTGCGGCGGCACACATAATCATAAAACTCCACCAGGCCCATTTCATCCGACTGGCGGCGCATTTCGTCTATCATCGCTGTAAAGCTGATCAACTTGCCAGCAGCTGATTTCAATTGGGGATAGTCCCCTGCCCGGCGCAGGACCTCCATCAGCGTCAGGCCCCTCTCCGTGGCGATGGCCTGGGCCTTGTCCATGGTAGCCGCGCCGATCTTCCGGGCGGGAACATTGACGATGCGGCGCAGCCGCAGATCGTCGGCAGGGTTGTTGATGACGCACAGATATGCCAGCATATCCTTGACCTCGGCCCGGTCAAAGAACTTTGTGCCGCCAATGATTTTATAGGGCACACCATTGCGCTTGAAGGCATATTCCAGTGCGTTGGACTGGGCATTCATACGGTACAGCACGGCGTTTTCTTTCCAGTCCACGCCGCGTCGGTAGTTCATCATGATCTGTCCCACCACATAGTTGGCCTCATCCCCCTCGTTGAAGCAGGTTTTGACGGTGACCACCTCCCCTGCGCCGTTCTCGGTCCACAGGGTCTTGCCTTTTCGGCCCACGTTGTGGCGGATCACGGCGTTGGCGGCATCCAGAATGTTCTGTGTGGAGCGGTAATTCTGCTCCAGACGGATGGTCCTGGCCCCGGCGTACTGCTTTTCAAAGCTGAGGATGTTCTCGATGTTGGCGCCCCGGAAACGGTAAATGCTCTGGTCGTCGTCACCCACCACGCAGATGTTCTTCCTTCCTCCGGCCAGAAGGCTGGCCAGCATATACTGCATGTGGTTGGTATCCTGGTACTCGTCGATAAGGACATAGCGGAACTTATTCCGGTAGTACTCCAGGGTCTGGCGGTCCGATTGCAGCAGCTCCACTGTGTGAAGGATGATGTCGTCAAAGTCCAGGGCGTTGGCGTCCCGCAGACGGCGGTTATAGGCAGCATAGACCCGGCCCATCCGTACCCGGCGCCAGTCCCCCCGCTGCTCCCACAGCTGGCTGAACTCCTCGGGCATCATCATGGCGTCCTTGGCATTGGAGATCACAGACAGTACCTCCCGCACCGGGAAGGTCTTTTCCTCCAGTCCCATCTCCTTGAGAATATCCTTGATGACCCGCTTGCTGTCGTCGGTATCGTAAATGGTAAAGCTTCGGTCAAAGCCGATCTTATCAATGTCCCGACGCAGAATCCGGACGCAGGCAGAGTGGAATGTGGCGGCCCAGACGTCCCGGGCCTCCTCCCCCAGCATCCGCTCCAGCCGGTCCTTCAGTTCATTGGCGGCCTTGTTGGTGAAGGTGATGGCCAGTACCTCCCAGGGCCGGGCAGGCTCCACAGCGCACAGATACTGCATCAGCGGCCGCTGCTCCGGGTCCGGGGCGGCAGCGTACTGCTCCAGAAACTCCACCTCATCCTGGGAAATGGGCAGCGGTATCTCCTCCGTGTCACTGCCCCGGCCATAGCGCAGGAGGTTCGCTACCCGGTTGATCAGCACCGTGGTCTTGCCGGAGCCGGCTCCCGCCAGCAGCAGCAGCGGCCCCTCTGTCGTCAGCACACCCTCCAGCTGCCGGGGATTCAGGTGCGCATAATCTGTGGCAATGGCCCGTCGGCGGGCCGCAGCAAAGCGTTTTTCCAAGTCGTTCATGATGGTCCTTCCCCTGTCTTGTTTTCTCGTCCTCCATTTTAATACAAAATCCGCCGCCGGTCAACCGGCTGTCGAATTTTGTAGAATTTTTGTTCGATTTTACTTGACAAGAACGTTCGTTCGACTTATAATGCGAATAGAACAAATGTTTTGGAGGGCTTACCCATGACGACCTTTGGATTTATTATAATGCTGCTGGGCGCTGGTGCGTTTTCTGCGGGCGTGGTCCGTCTGGCGGACTGGATCGACCAGCCCCATCCCCGCCGCCGCACCGCCTGAGGACATTGGCCATGGAACTGCTGGATAAGCTGGCCATCCTGGCCGATGCGGCTAAATATGATGCAGCCTGCACCTCCAGCGGCGTTCGCCGGGGCTCCCGCCCGGGTATGATCGGCAACACCACCTCCTCTGTAGCGGGTTGCTGCCACAGCTTTTCCGCCGACGGGCGATGTATCACCCTGCTGAAGGTTCTGATGACCAATCGCTGCGTGTACGACTGCAAATACTGTGTCAATCGCCGCTCTCACGACACACGGCGAGCCGCCTTTACGCCCCGGGAGCTGGCGGAACTGACCATTGAATTTTACCGGCGCAATTATATTGAGGGGCTGTTCCTCTCCTCTGGTGTGCTTCGCAGCCCGGACTATACAACCGAACAGATGATCGAATGCCTCCGGCTGCTGCGGCAGGAATACCGGTTCAACGGATATATCCACGCCAAAGCCATCCCCGGCACATCGCCGGAGCTGGTGCAGCAACTGGGCCTCCTGGCGGACCGGCTCAGCGTGAATATCGAACTCCCCTCCCAGGAGGGGCTGCAAACGCTGGCCCCGGATAAGAGCAAGCAGGCCATTCTGCGGCCCATGGCGCTGATTCGGGACCAGGCTGCCCAGAGCAAGGCGGAGCTGGTGAAGTACAAGCACGCTTCGGTCTTTGCCCCGGCGGGTCAGAGCACCCAGCTCATCGTGGGAGCCACCCGGGACACGGACCGGCACATCCTGCACCTGACGGAGTCTCTGTATCAGAAGTATCGCCTCAAACGCGTGTTCTACTCTGCTTATGTCCCGGTAGTGGAGAACACCCTGCTCCCGTCTCTGGATACCAAACCGCCCCTGCTGCGGGAACACCGGCTGTATCAAGCCGACTGGCTTCTGCGCTTTTACGGCTTCAGGGCCCAGGAGCTGCTGGATGAAGCCCATCCGGACTTCAATCCCCTGCTGGATCCCAAGTGTCACTGGGCCCTATGCCATCTGGAGCGGTTCCCGGTGGAGGTTCGCAAGGCAGAGCCGGAAACGCTGCTGCGGGTGCCGGGTATCGGCCCGATCAGCGCCCGTCGCATTGTCACCGCCCGGCGGCACGCCGTCCTGCGGATGGAAGACTTGCCCAAGCTGGGCGTAGTGCTGAAACGCGCACAGTTTTTCATCACCTGCGGCGGCCGCATGCGCACGGGGCTGCACTTCTCCGCCTCTACCCTTTCCCGGCAGCTGGAGGCTATGGAACGAGGTCAGCTCCCGGCAGAGGAATGCCGGCAGCTGTCGCTGTTTGATGCGGGATAAGACCATGGAAGATGTGATTTTTCAATACGACGGAAGTTTTCAAGGCTTTCTGTGCTGCGTGTTCGACAGCTATTTCCATAAAGAATTCCCCATCGCCTTTTGCAGCGATGAGGAATGTGTTTCCCTGTATCCCGTGCGGGTGGTGATCACCCGGCAGGACCATAGCCAGCGGGTATATGCCAGTCTGGAGCGTCTTTCCAAAACGGCGCTGCGGGTTCTGCGCCGAGCGTGGCTGACCTGCATGGAGGATAAGGAACTCCGTCTGTATGCCTTCATCCGTAAGCTCTATGACCAGGGCCCAGGATTTATGCACAGCAAGGCGGACGACGTGTACTATCCCATTGCCTGTGCCCTGCGGCATCTAAGCGGTGAGCTGGAAAAGCTCCGTGGCTTCGTACGGTTTTCAGACTACAACGGCGTTTTAGGCGGCGAAATCGAGCCCAAAAACCGGGTGCTTCCTCTGCTGGCTGGCCACTTTTGCAGCCGTATGGCCGGAGAGTCCTTTTTTCTGTATGACCGCACCCACGGCGAGCTGCTGCTGTACGCCAAGGGCCAGCGGCGCATTGTTCCGGTAGACCATCTGACGCTGGATCTGCCCAGTCGGGAAGAACTTCAATACCGTGCCTTGTGGAAGGAATTTTTCAACACTGTGTCCATCCGGGAGCGTATCAATCCTCGTTGCCAGAACACATTTCTTCCCAAGCGCTACCGTGGGACTATGACAGAGTTTCTGCCGACGGACTATGAGCAATTCAGTCGTCCAGCAGCTTCCGCAGATTTGCCAGCCCACGGCGCTCCAGCCGCGATACCTGCACCTGGGATACTCCCAGGATCCGGGCCGTCTGCTCCTGAGTCAGCCCCTTAAAAAAACGCAGCAGAATGGTCATCTTTTCCCGTTCCGGCAAAGCGTCGATGGCTTCCCGCAGGGCGATGCGCTCCACCATGCTTTCCTCCGGGCTGTCGGTACCCAAGGTAGATTCCAGGGTCAGTCCTTCCGCCGTTTCCTGCTGCAAGGATTCCGGCACACCGGTGGCCAGCTCCACACTGGCAATTTCCTCCGGTGTCAGGCCCGTCTCCTCCGACAGCTCCGACAGGCGCGGGTCCCGGCCCAACCGATACCGCAGCCGCTCCCGGGCGGCGGACAGGGCCTGTCCCTTTTCGCGGATGCTGCGCCCTACCTTAATGGCTCCGTCGTCCCGCAGAAAACGCCGTATCTCCCCAGCGATTTTCGGAACGGCATAGGTAGAAAACTGCGTTCCATATGTGAGGTTAAACCCCTTTACAGCTTTGATAAATCCAATGCATCCCAGCTGATACAGATCATCCGTCTCTACTCCGCAGCCATAGTATCGCCGGACGATGCTCCAAATCAGCCCGGCATTCTCCTGCAGCACCTGCTCGCAGGCTGCGTCGTCGCCATTCTGGGCCCGATCCAGCAGGGCAAACAGCTCGCCGCTGCTCATCGACGGCCAGACAGCCGCGGTACAATGCGCTTGCGCATAGACACCACGGTTCCCTTTCCGGGAGTGGACTTCACCGTCAGCTTGTCCATGAAGCTCTCCATGATGGTAAAGCCCATGCCGCTGCGTTCCTCGCCGCCGGTGGTAAAAAGCGGCTGCCGAGCCTGCTGCACATTGTCGATGCCCCGGCCCCAATCCCGCACGGTCAGTTCCAATATGCCGCCCTCCAGAATGCGCAGCTTCATGACAATTTTCCCCAGCTTATCCGGATAGGCGTGAACGATGGCGTTGGTCACCGCCTCACTGACGGCGGTTCTGATATCCCCCACCTCGTCCAGCGTAGGATCCAGCTGCGCGGCAAAGGCTGCCGCGGCAGTCCGGGCGAAGGCCTCATTGGTGCTGCGGCTGAGAAACTCCAGCGTCACATAATTTTCCACTTTCATTATGTACACCCCTCCTTCTTATTCCAAGGTCACAAATCTGTCCAGCCCTGCTGCTTCCAGCACCTTTCTCGGCTGGGGCCCAGCATTCCGCAGGACTATGCTGCCGCCCAGCTCCCGCATGCGCTGCCTTGCCCGCATGACCACGGCAATGCCGGAGCTATCCATAAAGGTCACCCCAGACCAATCCAGCACCAGCCGCAGCGGCAGTGCCGACTCGATGGACCGCTCCAGTTGACCCGCGATCTCATGGGCTCCGTGGTGGTCTAGTTCCCCTTTCAGGATGATTTCCAGGCATCGTTCCTCCCGCCTGGTCACGATTTCCATACATGCTCACTCCTTTTCCGTCTGATTAAGACAATCCGGTTTGTCCAATATCTTTCCGAATCTAATCGCTATTCCCCGCAGGCACCATGACCCTCGGAGCCTTGCAGAAAAAATCACCGCAGATCATTTGATCTGCGGTGATTTTGAGCGCGTCAAATTTTTGCCGCGCTCTGATGCCTTTTCAGCGTCTCTGAAAAGGCGAAGGATTGAAAACGAAAGACACCCCTGATGGGTTTCTTTCGTAACTATCTTCCTTTCCGCTTCTGATGCCCCTGCGGGCCCCGGAAAGGCCATAAAATCACCGCAGATCAAATGATCTGCGGTGATTTTATCATATATGGCGTCTATTTTCTGTCGGAAGCCGCCGGGAGTGAAAAATCAGCCGCGCATTGCCTGGGCGGATTCCTCCAGCTTGACAATGAGGGCACGGGCCTTGTCGGCCTTTTCGCGCTCGGCATTGACCACCGCCTCCGGAGCCTTGGATACAAAGCTCTCGTTCTGGAGCTTCTTTTCAATGCGCTCCAGATTTTCCCTGGCCTTGGTGATCTCCTTGCCGATGCGCTCCAGCTCCTTCTCAATGTCCACCAACTCCGCCAGAGGCAGATACATGGTGGCATCGTGGGTGGACACCGTCACCATGCCGTTGAGGTCCTGGGGAGTCTGGGTTCCCACCTCCACCTCGCTGGCGTAGGCCAGACGGGTGATGAAGTCACGGCCGCCGACATAAATCTCGGGGGTCTGGCTGGTAATGATGATCTTTGCCTTCCGGGACGGAGGCACGTTCATCTCGGCCCGACGGGCACGGACAGCGGAAATGGCGTCCTTTACCGCCTCCATGGCCCGTTCCTCCGCAGCAAAGTCAAACTCCTGACGATATGTGGGCCACTGAGCACGAATCAGGTAGTCGCCCTCATGAGGCAGCGCCTGCCAGATCTCCTCGGTGATGAAGGGCATGAAGGGGTGCAGCAGCT